>ERZ1026780.239-NODE-239-length-47283-cov-19.263911_pt1 | contig 47283 bp, 38 predicted proteins | sample MGYA00380126_ERZ1026780 | MGnify/ENA primary metagenome ERZ1026780 (study PRJEB33269, sample SAMEA4719762) | human gut metagenome | biome: human-associated habitat; feature: organic feature; material: feces | place: Cameroon | collected 2013-10 ... | reverse complement strand
GTCGCCCCCCGCACAGGGGGGCGTGGATTGAAATATTTTCCGAAAAATATTTTCCCCGCGCTCTGCTGTCGCCCCCCGCACAGGGGGGCGTGGATTGAAATAATCTGTCGTCCCAAGATTTTATACATGATAAATCGTCGCCCCCCGCACAGGGGGGCGTGGATTGAAATCAAAAAATAACAGGAGGATAAGAAAAATGAATGGTCGCCCCCCGCACAGGGGGGCGTGGATTGAAATATTGACCTGCATATCCAAAAAATCCGTTATAGGCGTCGCCCCCCGCACAGGGGGGCGTGGATTGAAATTATCATCGGTGAGCGTGTAACGCTTGTAATAATTGTCGCCCCCCGCACAGGGGGGCGTGGATTGAAATCCATAAGCATTGTCCAGCATTGCTTTTGGAACAGTCGCCCCCCGCACAGGGGGGCGTGGATTGAAATATAAATACTCCCCGGGGTGGTTATTTCGTTCAATGGTCGCCCCCCGCACAGGGGGGCGTGGATTGAAATCTTATCGTCAAAAGCCGATAAAATAGTATCATAGTGTCGTCCCCCGCACAGGGGGGCGTGGATTGAAATATCGCGCTTGCATCGATAAATGCAAATTTGAAAAGTCGCCCCCCGCACAGGGGGGCGTGGATTGAAATCTCGATTTCCTTTGCGGTGTCCACCGCCTCGCGCTCGTCGCCCCCCGCACAGGGGGGCGTGGATTGAAATAGCCGCCTACGATAAGTCTTAATATGCAGTACAGTCGCCCCCCGCACAGGGGGGCGTGGATTGAAATCTGCTTATTGTCAACAGTACGGGATACGCAAATGTCGCCCCCCGCACAGGGGGGCGTGGATTGAAATGTGAGTTTGCCCCACATAGTCAAAACATCATCAACGTCGCCCCCCGCACAGGGGGGCGTGGATTGAAATACGCCCTTGCTGTGTACAGTATAGCAGGGCTTGCCGGGTCGCCCCCCGCACAGGGGGGCGTGGATTGAAATAATTCTGCCGACAGTTTGATTTGCTTGACATTTGTCGCCCCCCGCACAGGGGGGCGTGGATTGAAATCACTCCACCTTTTACCATTGCCGCAACATTGCCGGTCGCCCCCCGCACAGGGGGGCGTGGATTGAAATAAAGCCTATTTCGTAATCGCAAAATCTTTGCACGTCGCCCCCCGCACAGGGGGGCGTGGATTGAAATTAGATGGTGCATATCCTGTTATGTATTGCCAGCGTCGCCCCCCGCACAGGGGGGCGTGGATTGAAATAAACGCACGTACCCATAGCGTCTGCTTGCCGTGGTCGCCCCCCGCACAGGGGGGCGTGGATTGAAATTGCTTACGATGCAATATACAGCATTATTGATTATGTCGCCCCCCGCACAGGGGGGCGTGGATTGAAATAAAATTTATTTGCAAGCCGTAGCCCGGATATACGTCGCCCCCCGCACAGGGGGGCGTGGATTGAAATACAGACGAGGACGGAAATCCCGCTGTGTACTACGTCGCCCCCCGCACAGGGGGGCGTGGATTGAAATACCTCATCCAAGACGGAGCGGAGACGGACGAAAGTCGCCCCCCGCACAGGGGGGCGTGGATTGAAATTGCAAATCGCCTCAACACAATTACGGGGGACAAAGTCGCCCCCCGCACAGGGGGGCGTGGATTGAAATTACAAACTTTACCAAAGCGGGAAAACAATTGTAAGTCGCCCCCCGCACAGGGGGGCGTGGATTGAAATATCGATATTGTTTGGTCAATAACCCGTGACCACGTCGCCCCCCGCACAGGGGGGCGTGGATTGAAATACTGCCGCTTGTTTTTGCAGTACAGTTCCGGCGGTCGCCCCCCGCACAGGGGGGCGTGGATTGAAATGGGACAAACTGTCGCCATATATCGCATCGTTGGGGTCGCCCCCCGCACAGGGGGGCGTGGATTGAAATCGGTTGACCGCCCGACTGGTCAACGCCGTAACTAGTCGCCCCCCGCACAGGGGGGCGTGGATTGAAATAAAACTCCGCTCTTGTGTCACGCTTCCGGGGGTAGGTCGCCCCCCGCACAGGGGGGCGTGGATTGAAATTGCAAATCGCCTCAACACAATTACGGGGGACAAAGTCGCCCCCCGCACAGGGGGGCGTGGATTGAAATCCTCACCCTTGAGAATTTTGTGCAGGAGGGGGAAGTCGCCCCCCCGCACAGGGGGGCGTGGATTGAAATGGACTGTCCGGCACATCGCTCTCCGGCATTGCGTGTCGCTTCCAGCATAGGGGCGTGAATTGGAATGCTTGCAGGGCGACTTTGTCTTCGCTTTCTGCGGTGAGCAGCAAAGGTTTGCCGGCCATCAGATTCGCTTAAGGTATATCATGCCAGCGCATTCCAAGCAGTTGAATGACCCTACAATGCCGGGCGCGTCGATGTGCAGGCGAAATCCGGCAGCATTGCCGAAATCGTCACCAAGACCAAAGAAACGGCGGAAAAAGTGGCGCAGCAGCAGGCGGAAATAAAGAAAAATGTGAAAGCCTCCAAAGTGAACATAAAAGAGCTTGCGCCGTCTGCGGGCAAATGGTCTGTAGACCCCAAGATAGACATGGACACCCTCACCACCAAGCAGACCGCCGCAGTAAGCTATCTGAAGGCCGTCAGCGAGGTTTCCGGCATAAACATAACCCTTATGTCGGGCGTGGATGTAACGGGCGCGTTCTCGGTGGAAAACGGGCATTATGACGGCGTAACCAACACCCTGTATGTCTCCGTCAATGCCGGCATGCAGAGCATTACCGATATAACCGGCAGCGCCATACTGAAAACGGCGTCCCACGAAATAACGCACTACATAGCCGCCTCCGGCACGCAGACCTATTCCCTGCTTGAGGACTATGTTCTGTCCCGGTTTACGGAGCAGTACGGCGAAAAAAGCGTGGATAACCGCATAGAGGATATACAGGAGCAGTACAAGGATCAGGTGGGTAAAGAGCTTACCCGCGAACAGGCAAAGGAAGAAATGGTGGCCGCCGCCTGTGAAATGATGCTGAAAAACAGTGAAGTGTTTGAAAAGCTGGCGCGGCAGAACCTGTCTCTTGCGCAGCGCATAAAGGCGGGGCTGGACGGCTTTATTAAAAAGCTGTCCGCCAACAGAAAGGCCGCCTTTGAAAACCTTGACGCCACCAGCCCCGAAGCCCGCGCCATAGCGGCAAGCGAAACCAGCCTTAAGGAAACGCAGAAGCTGTGGGACAATGCGCTTAAGGGGGCGATAAAGGAGAACGAGGGCGGGCGCGCGGGAAAAGATACCATGCTTGAGCTGCGGGACAAGCGCGACACGGAATATGCAAAGCTGGCAAAGGACCCGGAGAAGAACGAAAAGCGGCTCAGCCAACTGGTGGAACAGGCGGCAAAGGCGGCGGGATACGATTCTCCGCTGCTGTACCACGGAACACAAAGCTTCGGGTTTACGGCGTTTGACCTTGCAAAAACCGACGACGGGCGAAGCATATTCCTGACAAGCAACCCGGATATAGCTTCCACCTACTCCGGCATTTCAGGCTCGCGGCGCATTTCCGAAGCTGCCGATATCGATGTAAACGGTATGTCCGTTCGGGAAGTGGCGCAAATGCTGAATCGATTCCCGCCGGAAAGCGGAATCGACTACGCATACTCGTATGTGCCGGGGAAAGCCGAAATAGCCGAACAGGTGGACAGCGGTATTAAAGAATTACGCAAGCTGACCGAAAGCCTGCGGGAACGGTTCGCAAACGACTCGCCGGAAATGTACAAACTTAACCATTTACGGAATGTGCTTGATATCGGAAAAACGGACAGCCTGTCCGCTACGCTTTGGACAATGCTGAATAAAACCGACATATTCAACGGGCATACGGATTTTGTAAACAATCTGGAACAAAACATTCGGCTGCTGAAGAAAGCGCCGGAAAGCGGCGGTTTCGTCGTGGAAAAATCTCTGGACGGATATTCCATTGAAGTATTTACGGAATCGGCTGCCCGGAAAGAATTATCCGCCAACCTCCGCAGGGGCAACTATGCGCTGTACGCAAAACTCGGCAATTCCCTTACGGTGGAAGGAGACGGCGAAAATTGGAACGCTCTTGATTTCAAGGCGCCGGACAGCAAATACGAAATACAGGAGGACGACGGGCGCTATAAGATCATAAACAAATCCACCCGTTCAGCCGAGTGGGCAAACGGGAAAATGTCATGGAACAGCAAAGAAGAAGCGCAGAGAATCATTGACGGCTTTTCCGATAAAAACGATTGGGCAAAAAGGCTCAGCAACACAAGGCAAATCGCGGAATATGCCAAAGAACAGGGCTACGACAGCGTTCTGTTCCGCAACATTCGGGATAACGGCGGGCAAAACGCAAGTACAGACTTCGATACAACGGCGGATGTGTATGTAATATTCAACCCGAACAATGTAAAGTCTGCGGACACCGTAACCCGTGACGGAAACGGCAATGTAATTCCGCTGAGCCAACGGTTCAATGCCGGCGAGAACGATATCCGCTTTGAGCTGCGCACAACGGACAGCGGTACGAAGTATGCGCTTGTAACCGAGGACATAAGCAAGGTGGAGGTGCCGGGCAAGCCGGATGCGTCGCTGGGTGCAAAGGCGCGGTATATCCTTAACGAGAGATTCCGCAACACCGTGCTTCAGGTAGGCGAAAACGACAGAGTGTATGTGAACAAGAGGGGCACAAAAGAGTACGCCAGCCCTGCTGCGGCCATATCAGCCGATGTTTACGCCGCTAAAATGGGCGCGGCGCCGGAGCTGGATAATCTGCTGAAAACGGCGACCAATGTAAGCTATAAGGCAGATGACGGCAGACACCCGGACGCAGTGAGGGGCTGGAAGTATTACGATGTGCTGTTCGCGGTTAAAAATTCAAATGCGGAAAACGGATACAGCGTGTTTGACGGAAAACTGAATGTTAAGCGAATTGCAAAAGGTGACTTATTCTACGATATTACGGGGATAAAAGAAGTCACCGGAGGCATTACCGGTCAAAACATACTTTCCAGTATATCCGCCGACTCCTCCGGTGACGGTAACAGTATATTCGATATCGCCGAGAATGTCAACACCGAATTTGAGCTGCGCAGCGACGAGAACCAGTTCAACCCGCGCAAGGAGCTTTCCAACCTCTTCATGCAGATAGCGCAGAACGAGCAGGAGACGAAATCCCTGCGCTCGTATCAGGCGGCAATACACGAGCTGAACAATACGGAAATAGAAATATCCAAGCTTCAGCAGGAAATGCAGGGCACGGACAAGCTTAAAAGCCCGCAGAAGTATTACGAGCTGCAGAACAAGCTGCGGCAGGCGGAAGCCAAACTGAACCGCTACGACGGACGGCTTGTGCAGTTGGAGGCCACCAAGCCCATGAAAGACCTTATAGCCCGCCGCGAGCAGCGGTTGAAGGAACAGTTCGCACGGTCCAGCACCACAAGGGCGAAGTACAGGAACAACATCAAAAAGAATATCCGCAGCCTTGACAAAAAGCTGCGCACCAACAGCGGACAGAAGCATGTGCTGCTGGAATTGCAGCCCGTTGTGGCGCAGCTGCTGAATGTGTTCACGGAAAACACCAGCGTATTCAAGAAGGAGCAGCTGGCAAAGCTGAGGGAGATTTACGCAAAATTTAATCCCGAAGCCGACAGTAAGATGCAGGCGACGGATAACGATGTAAAGCGGTGGAAGAGCACGGCGGAGTATTCCTCGGCATACAGCGAGATGATCTACGACCTCATAGAAGAAGTCAGACCGCTGGTGCAGGGCAAGCGGCTTATCGATCTGGACACTGAGCTGCTGGCCGCCGTTAACGACATCGTGAGCAACATTAAACAAAAAAACACCGTCCCGGAATCACTTCCAAGACGGCGCTTTTCTGTTGTGGATCAGAGCGAACATTTCACGGCGAAACCGCCGCTGAAAAAGTAGGTGTTCGTCCGAACCTCGTTTGGTGGAGGTGAGGGGAATTGAACCCCTGTCCGAAAGTGCGTTTGCGCGGCTTTCTACGAGCGTAGTCAGTGCGTTTTTATTCCCGCCCCGCTGTATCACGGACAAAGCAGCGGTTTGGTAGCTTCATCTTTACACCCCGGCTGCAAAGCTTAGGCCGATGGCGTTCCCTGCGATCATGACGCCGATTATCCGATCCGCAGGCGGTCGGAGTCGACGGCAGCTGCGTTAAGCAGCTACAGCAAAAGTTTTGTTGTTAGCGTTTATATTTACGCCCGAAGGATTATCGTGGATCCGGAACCACGGCTCGCTTACCCCGCCCCCGATCACTCCCGTCGAAGCCGGTGCACCCCCAAACTGTGCAATAATAGTATATTCCATTTTTTGTGCCTTGTCAATCTCCCGATACGGCGAAAACCTCGTCCGGCGCGCCGCAGTGAAGTTCAAAAATAAATTCCGCAATGGAAACTAAACGGAATTAAGGGCGAAAATTTATGAGTTTATCACGCTCCACGCCTTTATCAGGCGTTCACGGCTCCATGCGGCGTTTGCAGCGCTGGTGGAGGGCAGATAAACGGCGGGGCCGTATTTATCAAGCAGATACCGGTTATAAAGCTCAAAGGCCTTTCTGCCGTTTACATATATTTTTTGTATGCCGGCAAAACAGCTCCTGTCAAGGCTGCAGGGCACGGCGTTGCGTATGCTTGCATCCGCAGAGCCTTCAATATCGCAGGAAAGTATCACATCCCAAAGCGCAATATTGCGGCGGGTCAGAAGCGCTTGCTTTTGCGCAAGACCTTCCGGCACGCCTTCGCCGTACACCGCGGCCAAAACATGCCAAAAGCGGTTGCGGGGATGCCCGTAATAAAAGCCCTGCGCCCTTGAGGCGGCGGAGGGGAAGCTTCCCAGCACCAATATTCGGCTTCCGTGCGGACAGAACGGCTCAAAGGGGTGAACAATATGCGTCATACGCATCCGCCTCCGAAGGATAAACGCTCAAGCCAGCGCACCGAAAGCTCTGGCCATACCGCGCAGGCAGGGCTTATCATGCCGCCCTGTACGGAGGTGGAGCCGTCGCAGCGCGCAAGCCCGTGCGCACCGTGAGGAAATATATGCATTTCAAACGGTACGCCGTTTTCGCAAAGCGCCGAGGCGTACAGCAGGCTGTTCTGTACCGGCACGCAGGAATCGTCGGCGGTGTGCCACAAAAAGGTGGGCGGAGTATTGCGGCTTACAAGCTTTTCCGCCGAAAGCGCCGCCTTTTGCTGGGGAGAAGAGCAGAGAGAATCAAAGGAGAGCGCATGCCCGTACTGCCCGCTTGTTATTACGGGATAGCAAAGAATACAGGCATCGGGGCGCACATCTGTAAGACCGAAGCTGCGCGCAAGCTCCGTGTCGGCATTGGCGGTGCAGGCAGCCAGGTGCCCCCCGGCGGAAAAGCCCATGCAGCATACCTTGCCGCTGCAATGCCATATGCCGCGGTTTTTGCGTATAAGCTTAATGGCCGCCATTGCCTGCACCTGCGGCTCGGGATATTTTGCCGGGGCTACGGAATAAAACAGCACAAAGGCATTATATCCCTTTGACAGATAATAAAGCGCTATGGGCTCCGCTTCGCGGTTGGAGCAGAAAACATAGGCTCCGCCGGGGCATATAAGCACCGACGGGCGCTGAGTGTCGGGGTCGGCCTCCGAAGATACCTCCGGTATGTAGCACCTGAGTATTCCGCCGCTCATTTTTTTAAGGGCGGAAAACTCCGTTTTAAGATCAATATCAAACACCTGCATGGTTTATTCTCCCTTTTTGCCGAATTCCGTTAAGCTTATGCAATCATTATATCTGTAATTATTATAATTGCTCGCCAAACTAAAAGCAACATAAAAATTGCTTGGCGGCAAAGGCTGTTTTACGGTATCCGACACACAACTGCACATATGCACATAAAATAAAAAAGCCGCCCCGCGGGCGGCTCTATGCAGCTTATAAATTATCAGTTCTTGTTTTCGGGCTCGCTGTTTTCCTTTGCGGCTTCCTCGCTTGCGGCTTTTTTGCTCTTTTTGGAAAGCATGGCGTTTGCCAGTATGCCCAGTATCAGCGCGCAGGCTACCGTTTTCAGAGTGATCTTGCCGAAGGTAATGGCAAAGTTGCCTATTCCGGCAATGAGAATTATCGAAGCCACAAACAGGTTGCGGTTGTCGTCCAGATCCACCTTCTGCAGCATTTTCAAACCGGATACCGCAATGAAGCCGTAAAGCGCTATGCATACGCCGCCCATTACGCATTTTGGGATGCTCTCAAGGAAGCATACAAAAGGGGTAATGAAGGCAACGGCCATGGACAGCACGGCAGCGGCAAATATGGAGTATACGGAAGCGTTTTTCGTTATTGCAACGCAGCCGATGGATTCACCGTAGGTGGTATTGGGGCAGCCGCCGAAGATGGCGCCGGCAACGGAGCCTATACCGTCGCCCAGCAGGGTGCGGGGCAGGCCGGGGTCGGAGAGCAGATCCCGCTCAATAATGGAGGAAAGATTCTTGTGGTCGGCGATGTGCTCGGCAAACACCACAAAGGCAACCGGCACATAAGCTACTGCGATAGTGGCAATGTAGGAGCCGTTAAGCTCGCCAAAGCCCTTGAAGGCCTCAAGGAAGGTGAATTCGGGCAGGCAGAGGAAGCTTTTAATGCTTACCTCGCGGAAGGCCTCGGCAAACGCGGAATAATCAACAATAACCAGCGCCTCGTTTCCGGTGGCGTTGCCGATTATCGTAAATACGGAGGCAACAGCGTAGCCTGCAAGTATGCCGATTATAAAGGGGATAAGCTTTGTCATTTTTTTGCCGAATACGGAGCACAGCATTACCACGGCCAAGGTGACAAGGCCGCAGATTATGCACAGCCCGGTATGCAGATTCATAACAAAGGAGCCGGTAGCGGAATCAAAGGCCGCGCCGCCGGTAAGGTCGCTTATTGCGTTGCCCGCAAGGGAAAGGCCGATTATTGCAACGGTGGGGCCGATGACCACGGCAGGCATGATCTTGTTTATCCATTTTACGCCGGCGATTTTAACCGCAACGGCTATAATCACATATACAAGGCCGGCAAAGGCTGCGCCGATAATAAGGCCGAGGAAACCCAGCTGCATTGATACGCCGCCGGCAAAGGCCGAGAACATGGAGCCGATAAACGCAAAGGAAGAGCCGAGAAAAACAGGGCTGCGGAATTTTGTAAACAGCAGATACACTATTGTGCCCACGCCTGCGCCGAACATTGCGGCAGAGGGGGTCATGCCGTTGCCCACAATGTTGGGCACCGCGATTGTTGCGGCCATTATTGCAAGCAGCTGCTGAAATGCAAACACTATCAGCTTCCCGAACCGGGGCTTGTCCTTGACATCGTAAACTAATTTCATGTCGTCCTCCGTTTTTTAAGCTTGCGCTTTTAGTTTTGTAATCCTTTCGCAGATACAAAAAAACATCTTGCGCGGCGGCAAGATGTGGGTATATGCGGTAAACCGTATGAGCGTATCTTGCCGGTCTCTCCGTACCGAATTAAAGATTACTTATTGCTTGTATTTATAGCATAATGTATTCCGTTTGTCAACAAAAAATTCATATTTTCGACATTCTTACACCCCTTTGCACCGTTTTTTTGATAAGGTGCGCGATAAAGTGCGCCGGCTGTTCCTTTATTATAATTTTGAGATTGAAAAAATTCCGTTCTTCGTGTATAATCGGTTGTGAAAACCTGCGCCCGACGGTTTCGGGCACGGCATTTTTTTCGGAGGCATAGGAATGTTTCGTTTTGTCGGACTGTTTTTGAGGCTCAGCGCATCTCCGGCGTCAACGGACGGCGCGGGCGAGCCTGCAATAGCGCAGATGCCGGATACGGGTACGCTCATCCTGCTGTTTTCGGCGGTCACGCTGGCAGCGGTCATAGTGTTTTTTGTGGCAAGGATACCCGCAAAGGGGGATAAAAAGGCAAACGGAAATACCGCGCCGCAAAGACCGTCCGCATCGGAAGACTCCGTATCGGAAGAGCGGGAGGAGCGCACGGAGCATGAAATATCGCATAAAGGAGACTGATATATGGCTAATTTTACGGAAAAAGCAATAAAAGCGTCCTTTCTTAAGCTGCTCAACGAGCGTCCCCTTACAAAAATAACCGTGCGCGATATAGTGGAGGACTGCGGAATAAACCGCAATTCCTTTTATTATCACTACCGCGACATTCCGGCGCTGCTGGAGGAGCTTATAACCGAGCAGGCGGATAACATAATGAAAAAATATCCTTCAATAAGCTCTTTGGAGGAGGCCTTCAGGGCGGCGCTGGAATTCAGTATGGAAAACAAGCGCGCAGTGCTGCATATATACAATTCCGTCAGCCGGGATAATTTTGAGCAGTATGCCCTGCGTATATGCGGCTATGTCGTAAACACCTACGCCGCAAGCACGCTTAAGGATAAGGGCATTTCAGAGGAAGATACCAAGGCACTGTGCCGCCTTATCAAATGCTCCCTGTTCGGGCTGTATATAGACTGGCTGGGCGGCAACATGAAGGAGGATATCCTTTCGGACCTTGTCCGCCTTGCGCGCCTTGCCCGCCACGCGGCGGAGGAGCTTGCGCGCGCATCGGGAAATACGGTGGACTGAGCCGTTTTCTTGGACAAAAACGCGCTTTTGCACAAAAACATATCAATTGCACCTCCGTTGCCCTAAAACAGGGCAGCGGAGTTTTTTTGTATGCTGACAGATAAACGGCGAAGGAATATACTTACAGCATCAAAACGGAGCGGCGAAAAAAGCTGCTTCCGGGCTGAGCCGGAAAAACCGTGAAGGCTCAGAAACAAAGAGGAGGAATATATATGCGTTCAATTGCCCCTATGAAGGCTGCAAAAATCGGTTATATCGTGCTGTCCGTGCTTATGTGTGCGGCGGGGCTTGTGCTTATCCTGTTTCCGGGAATATCGGCAAAGGCAATAGGCATCATCTGCGGCATTATGCTGGTGGCGTTCGGAATCGTAAGAATAGCGGGCTACTTTACAAGGGATCTTTACCGGCTTGCGTTTCAGTATGATCTTGCATCGGGCTTGCTTATGATAGCGCTGGGCATCGTTATGCTGCTGCGGCCGGACAGCCTTATGAATTTCCTTTGCATAGTGCTTGGAATATTCGTGCTTGCCGACGGTCTGCTCAAAATACAGGTATCCTTTGATGCCCGCCGCTTCGGCTTGCGTCCGTGGTGGCTGATACTGTGCCTTGCAATAGCCTCAGCGGCGCTGGGCGTGGTATTGGTGCTTTGCTCGGCGCAGGGCGCAAAGGCGCTTACGGTGCTGCTTGGCTGCACGCTGCTTATAGACGGCATATTAAGCCTCAGCACCGTAATAACGGCGGTAAAAATAATCAAAAATCAGCAGCCCGATGTTATAGAGGTGGAACACTACGAGGAGGTAAAATAAGCGGTATGGATGTTATCAAGGTCGATAAAATAACCAAGGACTACGGCTCCGGGCGGGGAATTTTCAATGTCTCCCTGCATGTGGAGCCGGGCGAGGTTTTCGGGTTTCTGGGTCCTAACGGCGCCGGAAAATCCACAACCATCCGCCATCTTATGGGCTTTTCCGCCCCGGACAGCGGCAGCGCGAGCATATTCGGCAGGGAAAGCTTCGGACATTACTACGAATTTCTGGGGCGTGTGGGATATATTCCCGGCGAGGTGGCGTTGCCGCGGGGTCTTACCGGCAGCGAGTTTATTTCCATGATGCAGAGCATGCAGGGGGTTCGCAACGATGCAAAGCTTAAGGAAATGCTGGATCGCTTTGAGCTTGATAAAAACACCCTTAAGCAGGAAACAAAGCGCATGAGTCTGGGAGTCAAGCGCAAGCTTGCCGTGGTTACCGCCTTTATGCACGATCCCGAGGTGCTGGTGCTGGATGAGCCCACAAGCGGGCTGGACCCCGTAATGCAGGAAAGCTTCATCGATTATATCCACGAGGAAAAGCACCGCGGAAAAACCATCCTGCTTTCCAGCCACATTTTCTCCGAGATAGACTCTACCTGCGACCGCATAGCAATAATTAAGGACGGCAGGATTGTCTCGGATTTCGTGGCGGATGAGCTGAAGCACGCTTCAAAGAAATTCTACACCGTAACCTTTGCATCCCCGGCTCAGCGCGAGGCCTTCCTTAAAAGGGCGGGCACGATACCCAGCCTCACCGTGCTGAAAAAAGATGCCGGAGGGCAGGAGGTATATATGTCGGTGGAGGATACCGATATGAACGCCGTTATCGCGCTGCTTTCGGATTTTGAAATAACGGGCTTCAGCAACAGGCGGGAATCGCTGGAGGATTACTTTATGAAGTTCTATAAGGAAGACAAGGATTTCGGAGGTGCGCTGTGACAAACAACAATCAGACTGCGCCGGATACGCAGGAAATAACAATGCATGGGCTTACCAAGGATTACGGCGGCGGGCGCGGCATATTCGATGTGGATATGACGGTGCGCCGGGGCGAGATGATGGGCTTTGTGGGCACAAACGGCAGCGGCAAAACCACCACCATCCGCAACATAATGGGCTTTGTAAAACCTACATGCGGCACCGTGGAGGTGCGCGGTATGCCCTCATGGGAAAACGCAAGCTCCATAGCCCGTCTTGTAGGATATGTTCCGGGCGAAATCGCTTTTCCGGATCTGCCTACGGGAATTGCCTTTCTGAAGTGTCAGGCGGAGTTTTTCGGGCTTAAGGATATGAAGCGGGCAAACGAGCTCATAGAACGGCTTCAGCTGGATCCAAGAGCCAACCTCAAGCGCATGAGCAAGGGCATGAAGCAAAAAACGGCGCTTGTGGCGGCGCTTATGAACGATGCGCCCATAATCATACTGGATGAACCCACTACGGGCCTTGACCCGCTTATGCGCGTAACCTTCCTTGATATAATAAAGGAGGAGCACGCCCGCGGGAAAACCATCTTTATGAGCAGCCATATGTTTGAGGAGCTGGAGCAGACCTGCGACCGCGTAGCCCTTATAAACAACGGACATATAGCGGATATTGCAAACATGCAGGATATCCGCAGCCGCAAAAATAAGGATTTCAAGCTGGAATTCAATAAGCATGACGACTATGTGCGCTTCCTTGAGGCGGGCTACCCCATAAAGCGGCTTCAGGAGCAGTACAATCAGGTTACCATCACCGTGGCCACGGAGGATACCGATGTTCTTCTGAAAACCCTGAAGGGCTACGATGTACGCTTCATTTCAGAGCTGCCCTACACTCTGGAGAAGCATTTCAAGCAGATATTACAAACAAAAAAGGAGACGGAAAACAATGTTCAGTAAGGCGCTTTTCAAGCAGTCCTGCAAGGCAAACGGCACCATGTGGGCCATAATCACCTTTGCGGTGTGCTTCATGCTGGCCTGCGTTATGCTTATAAGCGGCAGCGGAAACATAGGCGAAACCAAAAACGCAATTGAGGATACAATAGTAAAGCAGGAGATTGAATCCTCCTTCAAAAAACGCGCCATCAGCTACTACGGCTATGCGCAGGACGGTCTTATGAATTTTGACCGCTTCTATGCCCAAAATGCGCAGGAGGCACTCACTTATCACGGCGCCTTTGCGGCATGGCAGGCGGCAATGCCCCAGCCGGAAAAGCTCTCAAAGGAGGAATATCAGGCCGCCATGGCAGCGTGGCAGGAGAAAATGCCGCAGCCCGAAACCTTGGCTGCAAAGCTCTATGCGCTGAATTTTTCCACCTGGAACGAACAGAAGCCGACGCGCGAAAGCTTTTCCTCCGATGAGGAATATGCTCTTGCGCTCAAGGAATGGTCGCAAAAGAACCCCGCAACCGTGCAGGGAGCGGCAGCGGCGGCATATACCGTATCGGTAAGCAACCTTAAGGACTATGCCTTAGAGCTTGCAAAAAGCATAGACCCCGCCTACACCGAGGAATCAAACGAGGCCGGCGAGATACTGGGCTCCATGATGTATGTTCTTAACCCGGCGGGCAATTTTGACAGCTTTTATACCGACCACGGCGAAAGCGTGCCGGAAACCTACGATGTCACCGAGCTTACCCAGCATGTCGCAGCGGGCGATGCGCAGGAATATATTTCCTCCGCTCAGCGGACGGCATACCGCAGCCAGCGCGCGCAAAGCGGCTCGGCGGTATTCTTAGCGGGCAACCTGACCACTGCCGAAAATGAGGAAAAAATCATTTCCGAGCTTTCCGATTACGGTGTCACCAAGGAAAAATACGACAGCTTCGGCTACACCTATTCCTATGTAAAGGAAACGGCCGTTACGGCGGCAATAACCTACGGCAACCGTCTTGATTATGAGATCGGCGAGCTGGAGCAGCAGCTTAATAACGGTCAGATTACAAAAGAGCAGTACAATGAGGCCGTACAGGCCAAGCAGACCGAGCTTACCAAAAGTATAGCGGGCAGCCTGCTTTCCACTCTTCCCTCCGAGGTGTCGGATGCTCTTGAAGAAATAGGTTCCATGGATCTTTACAGCCTTATCGTGGGCTCAATATTCTATAAGCTTGCGGGTCTGCTGCTGCCTATCATATATATGATAATGGCATCAAACAACCTGATAGCCGGACAGGTGGACAGCGGCTCCATGGCATATGTGCTTTCCACCTCCACAAAACGCCGCAGTGTGGCCTTCACTCAGGCCGTGTACCTCATAGGCTCTCTGTTTGCAATGTTTGCCCTCACCACGGCAACGGGCTGCATATGCCTTACACAGGTAAGTGCTGACATCAAGCTTACCTATGAAAAGCTGGTGCTGCTTAACCTTGGAGCCTTCCTTGTGCTGTTTGCCCTTTCCGGCCTGTGCTTCTTCACCTCGTGCTGGTTTGACCGCAGCAAACGCTCCATGGCCATAGGCGGCGGTCTGAGCATCTTTGCCCTTGTGGCGGCAATGCTCGGTCTGTTCGGAAGCCCCGTGCTGCCCACCGTTGTGCGCCTTGATTCCCTTAACTACTTCAACTATGCAACCATTATAACCATGTTCGATGTAATCTCCATCATAGACGGCACGAATGTGTTTGTCTGGAAGCTGGCTGTGCTGTTTGCGCTGGGACTCATAGGCTATATTGCGGGAAGCGAAAAATTCGTAAGAAAGGATCTGCCCCTCTGATGCGTAATGCAGCGGCGGCAGGACAAACCTGATACGCGCTGATATGTGCTGATATATGTAAAGTGCCGTACAGAAACAAAAGCGATAAACCCGCAAGGGGCGGATAAAGCACGAAAAACACATAAAAAACACATAAAAAACGCATAAAAAACATATAAAAAAGCGCATTAAAAACGCAAAAATTGCAGCAAAAATCAATAAAAAACAAAACCAAAAGAAACGGATCGGCCGATCCGTTTCTTTTATCTGTCGCGCTGTCCGTTTGCTGCCGCTGATGCTGTTTTGTTGCTGCATTGTACGGAACCTTGACGGATGCCGCCGCTTTTTACGCGCGCCGGGGCCTTCGGCCCCTCGCCGTGCGCGCCTGCGCCCCGACGGGGGCTTTGGCGTGCCCGGCTGCGTGCGCAGGCGCTTCGGCAAGCCCGCTTGCCTTTCGCACCATTGCGCCCGCGGCGCGCATAACAGCTGCTTCGCCCGCAGCCAAACAGTGTATACATGCGCATATATACATGCAAACTGTTCTACACCTTAAGCGTCTCTCCGCTTGCCGCACTTTGGTATATCACCCACCAGCCGCGCCCCGACAGGGGAGCAGCCAGCCAGCTGCAATACGGCGCCAGCTCACCGGGTACCTGCTGCTTTTCCGTTCCGCCTATGCCGCGGCAGATGTACAGCGGCTGCGAGTTTTCGTCAAAAATAATTCCGGCAATGCTGCCGTCCCGAAGGCTTACCCAGCGGGAGCCGGGCATAAGGTCCTCCAGCTCCGTTACGGCGGGGTTTTCCTCGCAAAGGCGCATAAGCGACGCTTTGTTTTTCATATAATAGCTTTCGCCGCCTTCAATACCGGCGCAGCCGCCCGAAGGCGTGTTCTGTGCGCTTTGCGGCAGCGGCGGCGCCGCCGTGCCCGTTGCCGGTGCGCCTGTTCCGTCTGCACAGTGGGTGCTTATCAAAGCGTACATGGCCGTAAGACCGTCTTGGCACCCGTTAAAGGCAAGGCAGCGCCATTGAGAGTCAAAAATCCCGAAGGAGGGGGAAACAAAGCCCGGCGGCAGCTCGCAGTGAAGAGCATTGCGTCTGCTTGATACGGCACCGCACAGCAGCGCCTCCCTTTGCGCCGCAAGACACAAAAGCTCTCCGCCGGGCAAAGCGGAAAAACGGAAATCCGCAGCCGCGCCGCAGCTGCGGCGGAAAAATGCCGCATAGCCCGTTATTCCCGCTTCCGGAGAACTGAGAGAAAAAATTTTCTTGTTCATAACGCCTCCCGGCGGCGGAATCGGCCGCCGGTAAATTATATGCCTTACGGCTCGGGTTATGTGCCTGTATTTCGTGTTTATAATGTTTATATGCGTATTATTTGTATTATTTTTTTAAAAAAATGCGATTTGATATTGACAAATCCGTTTCTTTAATTATACTTAAACTGTAACGATATGATGCTTCCGTCATATTGACCGTTGCCCTCCCTAAAAAGGGAAAGGGGTTCGGATCGGCCAAAACCCGCACCGGGTCTTCTGCCGAAGAAAGGAAAGGTATGAATATATGGCAACTCAAAGAGACAGAATAAGAAACAGAAAGCTGCGTGCATACGGAATGATTGCCGTTGCGGTGCTTCTGCTTGCGGCAATAATAATTCTGATAGCTACCGCTGCGGGCGGTAAGAAGCCTGCGCCCGGCACTTCGGCTACGCCCGGTACCACGCTTACCGCAGCGCCCGAGCCCACTCCTACCGATCAGGTTCCGGAGGATACGCAGTCGCCTGAGGCTACGCCGTCGGAGGATGTCACTCAGCCCGCAACCGACAGACCCACTCAGCCCGCAACCACCCGTCCCTCCAACACCACTGCGCCCGCAACCGGGCTTACGGTGGGCGGCAAGGCAACGGTCAAGGCCAATGAGCTGCGCCTGCGCGAGGAGCCCAGCACCTCCGGCAGAGAAATAATGATGCTCAAGCGCAACTACGAGGTTACGGTGGAGGCTCTCTCTCAGGGCAGCGACAGAACATGGACAAAGGTAACCTATGACGGCAAAACAGGCTATGTGAAAACCCAGTACCTAAAGGCTGCGTCTTCGTCTCAGCCTACCGGGCTTACGGTGGGCGGTAAAGCGGTAATTGCCAATGTGCAGACCGATGTAAACTTCCGCAAGGAGGCAAGCGCGTCCTCCCAGCTGCTGGGCAAGCCGAAAAAGGGTGATGAGGTTACGGTGGAGGCGCTTTTGCAGGGCAGCGATAAAAAATGGACCAAGATCACATGGAACGGTCAGACCGGCTATGTTATGACAAAATATCTTAAGGCAAAATAAAATTTTAAGTGCATTCTTGAAAATGCGGGCGTGGCTTTGGGTGCGTCCGCATTTTTTAACAGAACGGACCGTGGAATGCCGAAGCATTAAGGGAAAAATAAAGGAGAGAAGCATATGCGAAAAAGTGCAAAGGTAGGGCTTGCAGCCTTCATAATCATCATGTCGGTGCTTATAGCCGTTGTGGGTTCGGCGTGCATAATGATATTTGTAAGGCCCGATTTTCCCATGCCGCGCTATACAAAGGAAAACATGGATTCTCTTATTGAAAAGCTGCCGGCGGTGGATGACGACAGCTTCACTGCGGATGATAACAACACCGTAATGCGGGAGCTGGTGCTGAACCAAGGCGAGCTCAATGCACTTCTTGCACTCAGAGGCAAGGGTAATGTGGGCTTTTCATGGGAGAATATATCGGTTATTTTTGAGGTTGAGGGCGCCAGTGCCGAAATTCGGGAGGAACAGCTTACCCTTACGGTCAAAATGGACGATATATGCAGCCCCACCGGCTATGAGGCCTTTGACAATGTTCTCAAAGGCGCCGTTGTACGGGTGCGCATGGAGGCGGACAACGGTGTGCGAGTTACCGGGCTTAAGCTGAACAACATCGATTCCTCCGTGGTGCCCGAGGCGTTTTTTGAAGGGCTGCCGGGCTACAACGGCGGCGGCGCGGCAGGCTATGCCACCGAGATCGTGCAGGGGAGAATGGAGGAAATATTCGCCTATCTTGCCTTTGCAAAAAAAATAGACAGCATAACGGTGCGCGATAACCTGCTTTATCTGCGCGGCGAATTCTACGGTATGGCCCCGCAGGCCGAGTAACGCCGGCCGTGCAAAACCCGAAAGGAGAGGTGTAAGCATTGAAAAACACACTGTATATGCTCAATACCGTAAGCGGGCTTCAGGCGCAAAGCTTTATTCTTACTACGGTTTTCGGCGGAGTTATAATTATTGACGGCGGAACACGCGCCGACAGCGAGCATATGCTTTGCAGGCTCAGGGAAATAACCGGGCTATCGCGTCCCCATGTCGATGCATGGATACTTACTCACCCGCATTTTGACCATGCCGATTGCTTCCTTGAGCTTATGCGCGCCCACCGCGGGGATTTTACCTTGGATAAGGTTATCTGCGCCTTCCCTTCGGCGCAATATTTAGCTTCGGATCCCTACGGTGCGGCGGATACGGTGCGGGCGTTTTATGCGCTGCTGCCCTTTTTTGCCGATAAATTTTTCCCCGTTACGGCAGGGGACAAATTGAGTGTTTCCGGCGCGAATCTGCATTTTCTCTATACGCCGGACTGGACAATAAAGGAGGATAAATGCAATAATTCCTCCCTTGTCGTGCGTATAGAGCTTGCCGGCAGAGTTCTGCTTTTCACCGGGGACTGTGCGGCCGCGGCCGGGAAGCGTATACTTTCGCAGTGGGGGGCTTTGGGCATGCTCAAGGCGGATATATGCCAGATATCGCACCATGGGCAGAACGGCTGCACAAGGGAATTTTATCAGGCGGTATCCCCGGAAACGGCCCTTTGGTGCACTCCGGAGTGGCTGTGGAACAACGATGCGGGAAACGGCCCCGGAAGCGGCCCGTGGGATACCCTTACGGTGCGCGCATGGCTTGCCGATATGGGCGTTAAGAAAAATCTTGTTATGAAGGACGGCGATCAGCAGCTTTCATTGCCGTAACCGTATACGCGGTATAAACGGGAGTATATTCGGGCATCACGGTAAGATTGAAAGGGTGAAGGATATGCAGATGCTTTTTAAGCAGCGGTTGTTTTCGTGGTTTGACAGCTATGATATATATGCGCAGGACGGAAGCACGCTTTTTACCGTGCGCGGAGAGCTTTCCTGGGGGCATTGCCTCAGAATATATACAAGGGACGGGCGTTATGCCGGAACCGTGCGGGAAAAAGTGCTTACCTTCCTGCCCCGCTTTGAGCTTTTTGTGGGGGATAACAGCATAGGCTTTCTGAAAAGGGAATTCACGCTTTTTCGCCCCTCGTATGTTCTTGAAGCCAACGGCTGGCGCATAACGGGGGATTTCATGCAGTGGGATTATACCGTTACCGAGCCTTCGGGCGGAGTTGCGGCCAAAATAAGCAAGCAGCTATTCAATTTTACCGATACATATGTCATCGATGTGCAAAACCCGGCCAATGCGCTTTTGGCGCTTATGACGGTGCTTGCAATAGATGCGGAAAAATGCTCGCGCGGCTGATATGCGCATGCTTCATGATGATTCCGTTTTTCAAAATAAAACAAAAGCAGACCGAGTTTTCGGCCTGCTTTATATATACACATATATATGCGCGTATGCGCATATGCACATACTTGCGCTGCTTCGGGCTTATCCCATTGATATTACGGACCGCAGATATTTTACGGCCTTGTTTATATCGCCGCACGGGTCGTTTCCCACTTCCCGCTCAACGGTAAGATATCCGCGATAGCCCGTGGCCTCCAGCGCCTTTAAGTATTGCGGAAAATTCACATCGCCTTCGCCCAGCGGCAGCTCTTCAAAGGAGGGCTGTTTAATGCCGTCGTCCGGCTTTATCCCGAATATCACTTCGGGATCCCTGTAAAAAATCTGGCGCCCGTCCTTGGCATGAGTGTGTACAATGTACTCTCCGAGATTTTTAACCGCCGTTTCGGGGCGTTCTCCCGCCACCATGACAAGGTTTGCCGGGTCAAAATTCACCGCAACGCCCTTGCTGCCCAGGCTGTCCAGAAATTCCTTAAGCACCTCGGAACGCTCGGGTCCGGTTTCCACGGCAAAGTGCGAGCCCAAATCATTTGCGTAGCGCGCCAGCTCTCCGCAGGCATCCTGCATGATTGCATACCGTTCTGCTTTTTTGTCGGCCGGCACCACGCCTATATGGGTGGTTACAATATCGGTGCCCAATTCCTTTGCAAGCTCCATTATCAGCTTGGAGCGCCGTATAAGCTCCGGGTTAAGCGCGGCATTTGCAAAGCCGCAGCCCAGATCTCCGCATACCGCACTTATCTTAAGCCCGGCATCGGCTGTGCGGCTGCGGAAGTCCCGCCGCGCGGCGGCATCCATGTTTTCCGGAGCCAGCTCTCCGTGGGTTGCATACAGCTGTATTCCGTCCGCGCCGGAGGCTGCGGCAAGCAGCAGCGCTTCCTTTGGCGGTTTTCGGAAGGAATCCAGCATTACGCCTATCGGGAAATTATACATAAATCATGTCTCCTTGCTCATGCGCCGTTATATTTATTTTACGCTGATATTCAGGGTGTTGCGGTATTCTCCGCCGGGGGCAAGCTTTGTCATGCTGCGTTTGGTATCCAGATCATCCACCTCGCCGTCATATGCGGGAACGCTGCTCCAAGGCTCTATGCATACATACGGGGCCTCGGTGTGCGGCGCGTGCCACAGCCCCAGATAACTCATATCCGGGTACTCCACCCGTACAAAACGGTCGTTTTTGCCGTTTTTAATGCTTACCGCGCGGCAGGGGTCGTCCAGCACTATGGCATCGTTGTCAAACAGCTCATGCTTAAGCGCAAGGCGCACGCCGTTTTCCATAATAAAGGGGTGTTCTTCGCGCGTCGTGTAGCAGGTGGGGCTCATAACTATCGAGCGCACATCGGCGGGCTTGTCAAATTCAAGGTAGTAATCGGTAAACTCCGTGCCGTCCTTGGCAAAGGGAACATTGAAGCCGGGATGTCCGCCCACGGAGAATATAAGCTCCTTGCTTCCGGGGTTGCGCACCGTGTACTCAATGCTTACCGAGCTGCCCTTGAGCCGGTAGGTGATTATCAGCTCAAATTCAAAGGGATAGCACTCAAGGCTCTTTTCGCTCTGAGTCAGCCGGAAGGCCAGCATGTCATCGCTTCTTGCGTACAGCTCATACTGCGTCTTGCGCGCAAAGCCGTGCAGATTCATGGAATATTCCCGGCCCTTGTAGGTGTATTTGCCGTCCGTCAGGCGCCCGCAGATGGGAAACATAATGTAGGCATGGCCCGTCCAGTAGGCGGGGTCGCCCTGCCAAAGGAACTCCGTGCCGTCGCAGGCAAGCAGACTCTGCATCTCCGCGCCCATGTCCGATACCGTAAGGCTGAGTTTATCGTTTTTTACAGTGTAAAGCATTGCTTTTTTCCTCGATCCGTTCGTTTTTTGCTATTATATCACGCCCAAGGCGGCTGTGCAATACCGTAAATATATCTTTTATCCTTGAAAAATGTGTTCCCGCAGCCCGTAAAAAAGGCAGCTTGGGCAAAAATCGGCAGCAGACTCTCTCTATGAAGGCGCCGGGAATAAAACATTTGACAAACGCAAGGTAATTCCGCTATAATTATAGGGCGTGTTTCAGGGCGCATTGCGCCTTCGGACGGATACGACTATATTGCGCCGCCCTTCTTGCGGTGCAGTCATATATGAAAGGATGATATCAAAATGTTAAGAACCTACCAGCCCAAAAAGAGACACAGAGCCAAAGTGCACGGCTTCCGCAAGAGAATGGCTACCAAGAACGGCCGCAATGTGTTGGCTCGCCGCAGAAACAGAGGCAGAAAAAATATCAGCGCCTGATGACGCAAAAAGGAGCACCCCATGCAGAAAGAATATATGCTGAAGAAAAACCGCGAATTTCGGTATGTATGCAGCAGGGGGGCTTCGGTTTCGGACAGATATCTTGTGCTGCTTACCGTAAAGAACCGTATGGGGCTTAAGGTGGGCTTTTCAGTGGGAAAAAAAATCGGCAACGCCGTCAAGCGCAATCATGTCAAGCGTCTGCTGCGGGAGTGCGCACGGCGTCTGCTGCCCGATTGTCCGCAGAATTACAGCTATCTGTTCATAGCGCGATCCTCCTCCGCCGATGCCGGGTACGAACAGCTTTATTCCTCCATGAGCCGGCTGCTTGCAAAAAGCGCGGAGCAAAAACAGAAATGAAACGGCTGTGCCTTCGGCTTATCCGTTTCTACAAAAAGAACATTTCCCCCGCACTTCCCCCGTGCTGCCGTTTTCTGCCCACCTGCTCCGAATATGCCTATGAGGCAATAGAGCGCTTCGGGGTGTTCAGAGGTATTCTGCTGGGGCTTTGGCGGCTGCTTCGCTGCAATCCCTTCAGTAAGGGCGGGTACGATCCCGTTCCGCAAAGCTGGCCGCCGCGGCGCAAAAAGAACGAATATTCCGAAGGGAACAGTGCGGAATGCGGGGCCGATCCCGCTTCCGGGGAAGGCAAATCCGATGCGCCGTAAATGCGGCAGCAGGCGCGCCGCTTGGGCGCGCAGAATTAAACAGAAGGAATAACTGAACAATGCAAGCAATAACCGATGTCTTATTGGGCTTTTTTACATGGATCAATGAGACCATTACAGGCAATTTCGCGCTTACGATAATCCTGTTCACCGTGCTGTTTCGCTTGGTTTGTCTGCCGCTTGATTTCTATTCCCGCAAGGGGCAGCGCGATTTTGCAATAAAGACCCGCGCGCTTCAGCCGGAGATTGACGCCATAACCAAGGCTTATCAGAACGATCCGCAGAAGCAGCAGCAGAAAATCATGGAGCTTCGCCGCAAGAACGGTCTGGGTATGATGCCCAAGGGCTGCCTGAGCCAGCTGCTGGTGTATCCGCTGCTTATCGCCTTTTTTGCGGTGTTCCGCAATATGGCGGCTTTGCAGATAAAGGAGCTTTCCGATTTCGTAACTCAGTACGGCGTCAATTCCCCGCAGGTCAGCCAGTGGTTCAGTGATAACCGCTTTTTGTGGATACAGAACATCTGGATGCCGGATAACCTCTTTACCACCGCCGATGTGCCGGTAATAAGAGTAATCCCCTTTGTGAATTTCTCCAGCGCCATACTGCCGCAGGGGCAAAGCGTTGAAGCCATGATGTCCGTTATCAAGAATACCTCCGCCTTTGCAGGTCAGGATTTCAGCGCGGCGGTGGCCTCCATTTCCGCCAATATGCAGCTGCTTGCCGAGGCCGGCTACAATAACGGGCATAACGGGCTTATGATCCTCCCGTTGCTTTCCGGCGCGCTTCAGCTGCTCAGCATGAAGATAACCACAAAGCTCAACCCGCAGCCCGCGGCGGATCCCTCAAATCCGCAGGCGGCAAGCAGCAACAAAATGACCAAGATAATGAATATCGTATTCCCGATACTCTTTGTCTTTATCTGCTTCTCCTCCTCCAGTGCCTTGGCAATTTACTGGATAACCTCCAGCGCCGTAATGCTGGGCTTCAATGTGCTTATTGCCAAATTCCTGGATTACCGTGACAGAAAAAAGGAGCAGAAGGTGGGCGCGGCGGCCAAATAAGACCGTGCGCAAAAGCGCATGGGAGCAAAATGCCGCACCGGCCTTTTACGAAAGGAAGAAAATAATGGGACAGGTTTTGGAAATTGAGGGCAGAACCATTGACGAGGCCATCTTTGCCGGCCTTGAGCAGATGGGGCTTTCCTTTGACGAAGTGGACATAGAAACCATTCAGGACAGCAGCAAGGGCTTTCTCGGCATAGGCAGAACCAATGCCAAGGTGCGTCTTACTCAGCGCGAAAAAAGCGCATGGGATGAGCCGCAGAAGCCGTCGGGCGAAAGCAGCGCTTCCCAAGCCGAGGCTGCCGCAAGCAAAGAGACTGCGCCGAAGCCTGCGCGCCGCGGGTCGTCCGAGCCGCGCCGCAGAGAAAAAAGCGACAGAGCAAGGGGCGGTATCGATACGGCTCCCGTTGTAAAAAAAGAGATCACCGGTCAGCCCGTGGATGCAGGCGAGCCGGCGGTGGCTTTTATTGCCGGTCTGCTTGATGCAATGGGTATTAAGGGCGAGGTGCGCGCCCTTTCCAATGAGGAGGGAATGTATATTGACATTTCCGGCGAGGATATGGGGCGCATAATCGGCTATCGCGGCGAAACGCTGGATGCCATGCAGTATCTTGCCTCCATGGTGGAAAACAAGGGTAAGGACGGCTACACCCGCGTAACGGTGGATACCGAAAACTATCGCGCAAAGCGCGAGCAGACCCTTGTGCGCCTGGGACGGCGCTTGGCGGATAAGGCGCTTAAAACCGGCCGCAAGGTGGCGCTTGAGCCCATGAACCCCTATGAGAGAAGAATAATTCATTCCGCACTTCAGGAGGTAAACGGGGTCACCACCGTCAGCCAGGGCGAGGAGCCGAACCGCCACATAATCATAGTGCCGGAGAGAAGATAAAACTGCACCGTCGGCCGCTCCCCCGTGGAGCGGCTTTTTGCTTATGCGGCGCTTTTTGCCGCGCACAGCGGCCTTTGCCCGATTCAGCGGCTTTGGGCTTAAAGAAAACCTGCAATAAGGAGAAAACAAGTGTCTGAGGATATAATTGCTGCCATAGCAACGCCGCGCGGCCAGGGCGGAGTGGCAATGATACGAATAAGCGGACGCGGCGCCGTATCGCTGCTTCCCGCGCTTTTTTCACCCGCGCCTTCGCCCTTAAAAATGCGCTTTATGTATTACGGCAGCCTGCTGAATGGGCAGGAAAAGCCGGAAACGCTGGATAAAGGCATGGCGGTCGCCTTTGCCCAAGGGGCGTCCTTCACCGGAGAGGAAACCTTGGAGCTGTATTGCCACGGCGGGGAACGGGTGGCGCTGCTGGTGCTGGAGGCTGCTCTGCGTGCGGGCGCGCGCAGTGCGCTGCCGGGCGAGTTTACCAAGCGCGCCTTTCTGAACGGACGCATAGATCTTTCCGAGGCGGAGGCAGTGGGGGATATGATACAGGCGCAAAGCGCTTCGGCGGTGCGCCTTGCCTCCCGTGCGCTGGAGGGCGGTCTGCGCGATAAAATAGAGGGCTTCCGCAGCACTCTTACGGACATGCTTGCCTCCATCGAGGCGTGTATCGATTATCCCGACGAGCTGCCGGAGCAGCAGACGCGTTCAGAGCTTATACGGGATATCGATTCCCTGATAACGCAAATCACCGCCCTTACCGACACCTATAACCGGGGACGCATACGCAAAAACGGACTGTCCGTATGCCTGCTGGGGCAGCCCAATGCGGGCAAAAGCACGCTGCTTAACCGCTTTTGCGGCAGGGAGCGTGCCATTGTCACTCCCGTGCCGGGCACCACTCGGGATATTTTGCACGAAACTGTGGAGATAAACGGCGCCGCCGTAAATATTTACGATACCGCCGGTTTGCGTGAGAGTGTGGATGCCGTGGAAAGCATCGGCATAGCCCGTGCAATAGAGCAGGCGGAAAATGCCGACCTTGTACTGCTTGTGTGCGATTTTTCCGAAAAAAACGAAGAAAATGCGGCACAGCTGTGCCGTGAGGCGGAAAAAATGCAAAAAAACGGCACACCCTTTGCCGTTGTATATAATAAATGCGATCTTGACGGCAGCGACCTCTCCCTGCCGGGGGCGCAGCGCGTTTTTCACCTAAGCGCGCTTACCGGCGAGGGCTTTGAGCCCTTGGAGCAGTACCTTGCCCAAATGGCGGGCAGTGATGACGAGGGGCTGGATATTGCCAGCCTGCGCCATATGGAGGCGCTGCTTGCGGCAAGGGAGGCCATATCTCAGGCGGCGCAGGCTGCCCGCGGCGATATGCCGCTGGACTGCATCTCAATAGACCTGCACGGCGCGTGGGAGCGGCTGGGGGATATAACGGGTCAGAGCGTAAATCAGGATATAATCAACCGGATATTTGAAAAATTCTGTGTGGGCAAATGATCCGCATGACCTGCGGATCAGGGAGGAAATGTGAAAAATTACGATTGCATAATTATAGGCGCGGGTCACGCCGGCTGCGAGGCGGCGCTTGCCTGCGCGCGCACCGGGCTGAAAACGCTGCTGCTTGCTTTGAGCACCGACAGCATAGCCTTTATGCCCTGCAACCCAAGCGTCGGCGGTACGGGCAAGGGACATCTCGTGCGGGAGCTGGACGCGCTGGGCGGGCAGATGGGTATAACCGCAGACAAAACCGCAATGCAGATAAAGCAGCTTAACACCGCAAAGGGCCCGGCCGTTCATTCCCTGCGCGCGCAGGCGGATAAGCAGGAATATCAAAAGGAAATGCGCCGCGTTATAGAGCATTGTGAGCATCTGAGCGTGCGGCAGGATGAGGCGGTGCGCATACTTACGGACGCGCAGGGCAGGGTGTGCGGCGTGCTTACTGCAATGGGCGAGGAAATACCCTGCCGCGCCGCAGTGCTGGCAGCGGGGGTATATATGCAGGCCCGCATAATCACCGGGGAATTTTCAAGGCAGTGCGGGCCCAACGGCTTTCTGCGCTCCGAGGGGTTAAGCGCTGCCCTTAAGGAGCTGGGGCTGCCCCTTCAGCGCTTCAAGACCGGCACGCCCGCGCGGGTGGACGGCCGCACCGTGGATTACGCAAAAATGACGCCGCAGTTCGGTCAGGCCGCGCTGTCCTTTTCCTTTATGGATAAGCCGGTCACGCGTAATGTGCCCTGCTATCTTACATACACCACCCCGCAGACACACCGCATAATACTGGATAATCTGCACCGCTCGCCCATGTATTCCGGCAATATAAAGGGTACGGGCGCGCGCTACTGCCCCAGTATCGAGGATAAGGTGGTGCGCTTTTCCGATAAGGACAGGCATCAGCTTTTTCTTGAGCCGGAGGGCGATTACACCTGCGAAATGTATGTTCAGGGGCTGTCCACCAGCCTGCCGGCCGATGTTCAGCAGCAGATGCTGGCAACAATACCGGGGCTGGAAAACGCGCATATTGTGCGTGCGGGCTATGCCATTGAGTACGATTGCCTTGATCCGCTGTGCCTCAATTCCGCGCTGGGTGTTAAAGGCGTGCCGGGGCTTTACAGCGCAGGGCAGGTAAACGGTACCAGCGGATACGAAGAAGCCGCCGCACAGGGCATAATTGCAGGAATGAACGCATCTGCATATGTTCGCGGTACTGAGCCGCTTATCCTCAGCAGGAGCGAAAGCTATATAGGTGTGCTTATCGACGACCTTGTTACCAAGGGCACGCATGAGCCCTATCGCATGATGACCTCGCGCGCGGAGTTCCGGCTGAGCCTGCGTCAGGACAACGCCGATCTCCGGCTTACCGAAAAGGGGTACAAAACGGGTCTTGTAAGCCGGGAGCGCTATGAGCGCATGACGGCGCGGCGCGCCCGTTTGGAGAATGCCGCCGCGGCCATGGAATCGGCGCATGTAAGCGGCGGGGCGGCGGCGCAGGTGCTGGGGCTTGAGAAAAGCGGCGGGATGACGGCCAAGGAGCTGCTTAAGCGCCCGGAGGTGAGCTATGAGCAGGTGCGCGCGGTGTGCCAGGAGCTGCCGGAGCTTGATGCGGCGGACGCGCTTACGCTGGAGACCGATATAAAATATGAGGGCTATCTGCTAAAGCAGGCGGCGCAGATACGGGAGGCCGAAAGACTGGAAAACCGCCTTCTGCCGGGGGATATTGACTATTCGGCCATAAAGGGGCTGCGGATTGAGGGGGCGCAGAAGCTGAGCCGTGTGCGCCCGGCAAGCCTTGGGCAGGCGGGCCGTATTTCGGGGGTTTCGCCCGCTGATATAGCCGTTTTGATGGTATGGCTGGAGAAGCACGGGGCGGAGGAACAGCAGAAAAAGCGTTGAAAAACGCGCAAAAAACAGTGAAAAAACCGTTAAAAAACGCGTAAAAAACGCGTAAAAAACGCATAAAAAACGAGTGATTTTTTTAATCGGGTGTGTCGGAGGGTGTTATGGAGGAGATAATTCCGATTTTACGGGAAGGGCTGACGCGGTTGGGACTGCCGGACGCGGAGCGGGCGGCGGAGATGCTGGGCGTATATGCCCGCAGGCTTACAGAGTACAACGAGAAGGTAAACCTGACCGCCATAACCGACCCCAAGGAGATTGCCACAAAGCATTTTTTGGATTGCGCCGCCTGTGCGCCATACATTCCGCAGGGGTCGCGGTGTGCCGACGTGGGAACAGGGGCCGGGTTTCCGGGGATGGTGCTGGCGATAGTGCGCCCCGACCTTGAGCTGGTGCTGTTTGATTCCTTGCAGAAGCGGCTGAATTTTTTGGAAGAGCTTGCGCAGGAGCTGGGGGTGCGGGTGCGGTGCGTGCACAGCCGGGCGGAGGATGCCGGAATGAACCCGCTTTACAGAGAAAAATTCGATATAGCGCTTTCCAGAGCGGTGGCGCGGATGTCGGTGCTGGCGGAGCTGACCCTGCCGCTTGTGAAAACAGGCGGGACGCTTATCGCCCTTAAGGGGCCGGAGGCGGAAAAGGAGCTTAAGGAGGCGCGGGGAGCGCTGAGAATACTGGGCGCGGGAGCAAGCGCGGTGGAGCCCTCGGAGGCCTTTGACGGACAGCAGCATTCGTTTGTGTTGGTGCGCAAGCAGAAGCCGACGCCAAAAGGGTACCCCAGAAAAGCGGGAACCCCGGCGCGGCAGCCGCTTAAATGAGGCGGCACTGAATACGGGAAATTGAAAAATGCATAAATTTCGGCACGGTATATTGACATTGCATAAAAATATGGTATACTGGAATTAGTATTAAAGATGTTCCGCATTTGATCTTGGGGGGAGAAATATGGACGGAAAATCGAACGGGCGGCGCAGAGGGGAGAAATCTGCCGCGGACGGGAAGACCTATTTGAAAAACGGAAAGATTATCTTGCTGTAAATGAGCGCATGAACAGCCTGGGGGCGTTTGTGCGCTTTTTTGTTGTGCTTCGCGGAAAATATTGACTGCAAAAGAAATGGAGAGCATACGATGAATAAGCTGAGAAAAAAGATAGTTGCAGCTGTTCTGCTTGCGGTTATGGCAATTATGCCTGCAGCGGTACAGGCTGAAGATGGAGCAAGAACACCAGGAAACAGCCAAAGAACAGAGCAGAGAGAAAACCTTGAGCGCGAAACGGAATATAATGATGTATTTCGGAAGGATGATGCAGAGGAGACGGCGGAGGATTGGCTGCCGGACATTGTGGAAGAAAGGGAAAGGGAAGAACATGGCTATATAGGGCGCGTAAAGGATGAAGAACGCAATCTGAATGAACTGGTGTTTAGAAATGCGGACGGCAGCAGTACAATGAGGGTGTATTCCCATCCGGTAAAATATATTGCACAGGACGGAAGCATAAGGGATATATCATTGCTGCTTGAGGAACAGACGGATGGATTCCGACCTAAGGGACATGCCGTAAGGACAAGCTTTGCACATCGGCTGTCAGAGGGTATTGGACTTGAATATGAGGATATAAGCATAACTCTTATACCTGAGGGTGACGGAACGGGCGAGTTGTCATCAGACGGACGGAAGGTAGGATATGAGATAAACTCTAAAACACGAATAGAGTATGAGCTTACCTATGCGGGATATAAAGAAGACATAGTTGTAAAGGAATATACGGGTCAAACAGAGTATCGTTTTTTGTTAAGAACGGAATTAGATATCTGTGCGGACGAATACGGGCAGTACCGTTTGTTGGACGGCAGCGGCAGAGTGAGGGCAAGGATAGGCGAGATACTGATAGTAACTGCGGATGAGAGAAACAACTCATGGGGCGAGCTAAAGTGTGAGCAGACGATGCCGGGAGAATACTTGCTGAAGGTGATACTGGATGAGGAGTATTTGAGGGATGCGAAAACCGCATACCCAATAAGGATAGATCCCACGATAGAGATAAACTATGACAGCAGCGGTGCAGGAGCGATAGAGGATGTTACAATAAACCAGGGAAGGACATACGCAGGGGATTCCGGCTCGATAAGTGTGGGGCGAAATGCGGACGGTAAGCTGTCACGCGCACTTATGCGTTTTCCGGGACTGTCGCTTACGGGAATAGCTGCACAGAGTATAACGGCGGCAAGTGTGGAAATCCGTGATCTTATGTGCCAGGACGATGAGGATTTTACAATTGACTGCCATATATATAGTGTATTAGCGCACCGATATGGTCAGAGGCGGGCAGTACAAGCTGGTCGGGTGTGGGTAATGCGTATCTCGGCGCGAAGCTTGATTCGCATCTTGTGTCCTACGGAAAGGGAAATGCAGGGGCACATAGGTATAGCTTTAATATAATTACGGCGGCGCGGGCATGGGCAAACGGAACACAGCTAGCATCAAGAGGGTTGGTATTCAAGGCAAGCGACAGCTTTGAAGGGCAGACGGGCAGCGGGATAAAGACATGGCATAAGACATTCGCATCCTATAACAGAAGTTCAAACAGACCGTCATTGAGCATAACATATACTTCGCCGATAAGCTTAAATTACAGCAGGCTGTACATACCGGAGGGGGTCAAAAGGACAATTACAGCTGTTACATATCCTTCCGGTGCAAGCGTAACATGGAGTTCGAGCAATACAACAGTTGCAACCGTTAGTTCAGCGGGAGTGGTGACGGCAGGTAAGGCGGGTACGAGCCCGACAACGATAACGGCACGCATAACGGTGAATGGAACGGTGTATACGGCATCTTGTACTGTATATACGGTCATGAAGGACGGAGTATATTATATTCAGAATGAAAATTCCGGATATTATCTGCATGTGGAGGACGGAAAAACCAAACTATATACTGATGTTCAGCAGTACAGCAAATATGCAGAGAATGTTTCAGAACTATATAAAATAAGGCAACTGTGGAAAGTTAAACATCTTGGGAACGGTAAATATAGTATTAGGCCGATGCATAAATTGACTATGGGACTTGCGTTTGATGCTACAAACAACAATGTCAGCCTATACTATTGTAATACGGCTGATACAATTTCCCAAGTTACAAATTACGCACACTGGACCATAGACTATTCACCAAGCGGGTATATACTAAGACGAGACGGATATCAAAAATATACAATGAAGATTAAGGATTCGTCAACAGCGATAGGAGCGACAGCTGTTGTGGGTCAAGATGATAATAATAAGAATTGCAGATGGAATTTGCAAAGATTGGATTCTCCGCCGGCGGGTGTAGTCTTCTACAATACAGCTAACGATGCTATTATACACAACATTCCTATAAAATATACTGCAATCGAGGAATCCAGACGGTGTGAAAGTATGGATATATTGGCGGTTGTTTATTCGGAAGAAAGCATATTGCAGAATGTAGAATGGATATCAAGCAATAGCAGCATTGCAACAGTGAACACGAAAGGTGAAATTACAGGCATTAGTGAAGGCAGTGCGACAATCACAGCAAGACGATATTTGAACGGTAGTTATAAAAGCGCGAGTTATACTGTGAAAGTTGCCGGTATATCCAACGGAGTATATTACATACAAAACCGCGCAAGCGGTAGGTACGCAGACATAAAGGAGCAGGCCATGAGCCAGGGCACCGTGATACATCAATGGGATTTTCACGGTTACGGCACGCAGCAGTGGGTAATCAATCACATGGGGGATGGATATTATTCCATAAGCTCAGGGTGCTCGCTGACTCCGTATTATCTGGGTGTAAGCGGCGATTCCACAGCGAATGATGCGGCAGTAGTATTGCGCAGCGGAAATATTACCGACGGAATGAAATGGAAGGTGGAAAAAACAACGCAAGGAGCATTCCGTATTACGCCAAAGACGGGAGAAGGCAACAATAGGGTTCTGGCTGTGGGCGTTTATGCATTTAACATAAACGGAATAGCTATACAGCAACGGGATTATATTGCGGACGATAACTATAAGGACGAATGGTTTATTACTGGAAAAAAGACATTTGCATCAACTGTTAATAATTATTTTGATAACGGTTATCCAGTGTATTACAATGAAAGTAATAGTGAAAGTATCAATGCTATAAACGGCTATATAAAAAGCGTGGCGGATAGATATGAGAAATTGTTTGGACTGAGAGTGGCGCATGGTGATGCGGTTTATTACAGATCACTTGCAGATATTTGTAAGGGCACAGTGACTTCATCGAACATTGATAAATTATGTAACCATTCGGGAGATAAACACACAGACAGGCATAATGTAGTATTTGATTTGCATACGAATTTGGCCAGCAACAGTACAACAACAAATGTTTTTTGGACTTGTCATAAGATAGCCTCTGTTTCTGCCGGAGGTTCAACACAGTATAATCGTAGTTGTGCATATGCAAATACCGTTGCAATGCTGACACGAAGCAGAAGGGATGAAAGTGATTATATAAAGGCGGCATTGATGCATGAATTGAATCATCAGTACGGTGCGCCGGATCACTATCATGAATTGCGTGTTGAAAATGATACAAGCACTTGTATACATAAGGACAATTGTTCGGTATGCGGAGACCTGAAGCGTTCAAAAACATGCATTATGGACCAAGTATACGACAATGACATACAATATGGTGACATTATTTGTTACGGATGCAGGGGAGATATAATGCGGCATCTTGCAGAGCATCATCAGTAATTGGGGAGGAAAAATATGAAAAACGGATTTATACAGGTTTTGGCGGTAATTGCTGCGATGATAATTATGTTGGGATTTGCGGGATGTACGGCGGAGCCGGAACAGACGCAGTCGGCGGAGGCGACCCGGACGGTGTTTCCGACAATGCGGCCGTACGATGCGGAGGTCAAGATTCCGCGTCCGGCATCATTTCGGTATTATTACTTTTTTTCCATCGATGACGCTTATTTCAAATTAGCCTATGTTACACACCAAGGAGATGACGGAAAAACATATAACAGCATAATGGAGGCAAAAGAAGAATACGGCAGTATATGTGCGGATACGGTTGAGGCCCTTCGAAACAGAGAACTTAAAATGGCGGTGCCGTTTATAGACGGTCGCAGGATGGAGACGGAGGGACAGGACCCAATCATATTCATGACAAAGGAGCTTTTTAATTTGCCGTGGATGTGGTATATGTGCACAGTGGACGGAATAAGCCTGACAGTGAAAATCTGCTTTGTGAGCGTGCTTAAAAATGCGAAAATTGATGCGGCCAAGTCTTTTCTTGAGGTGCAAAAGCTTGTGGCACCCAATGCGCCGACACCGGATAACTATAAAGAGTATGATTATTCGAATTATTCATTGGTCTATGAAAAGGATTTGACAACGGCTGACGGTGCGGCCGTGAAAGTGCTTATAATGCAGAATGCGGATGGAAGAGTGTATTTGCATATGCTGCAGAACGGAATGCTTATAACACTGTATGGAGATGACAAAACTGTAGTTAATGAAGACCTTATTAAGAGGTTTGAGGTGAAAACATACTATTATCTGTTGCCGAATGAATAGAATAAACGCACGCCTGATGCCGATATGACGGCCGTGAACGGCGGATATGCACGGGAGAGAAACGGCGCGGAGAGGATTTTAGGGTATGGAGGAGAGAAAAGAGGCGGGCAGAGGAAAAACGGTCGGGGCGGTATGCACGGCGGCGGGAATTATCGTGCTGCTTTACGGGATAGTTACGGCGTTTTTGATGAATTTTAATTCGGGCATTGTGATGGTGCTGCTGCTGGGCGGAGCATTGACGGCGGCGGGAGCGCTTTATGCAGGGTGGAGAAAATATGCCGTGTTCCGCGCGGTTTTGTGGGCAGCGGCGGCGGTGATGATATTTATATTCGGACTATCGGCCTTTATTGCCCTTTACGGGGGCGCGGACAATGCAGCGGGGACGGAAAGGGCGGTTATTGTGCCGGGAGCGGGCATAAACGGCGAGAGGGTGAGCGGACAGCTGGAGCGGCGGCTTGCGGCAGCGGCGGAATACTGCCTTAAAAACAGGGAGGCCGTGGTGGTGGTATCCGGCGGGCAGGGACCGCAGGAGAGCATAACGGAGGCGCTGGCGATGGAGCGATACCTTGTTGAGGCGGGAATAGAGAAGGAGAGAATACTGAGGGAGGAGGATTCGGCTTCGACGAGGGAGAACATGGCGAATTCCAAGAGAATACTGGATGAGTATTTCGGAGGGGAAGCATACGATACGGTGATAATAACAAGCGGATACCATGTTTACAGGGCGCAGAGGCAGGCGGAGCGTGCGGGGCTTGAGTGCCGGCATATTCATGCGGGGCTTGCATGGTATGAGGCGCCGGTGCGGTACATAAGGGAATGCGCCGCGGTGGTGAAGGAGTGGATAACACGGCGCTGACGGCGATGCGGATAAAGAAGCGGGGAAAGAAGGGTTTTGCGGTGTGATGAGAAATGCGGATAAGACGGCGCTTTTGTATTTTTATATAAAAGCTGTTTTGCATGCGGAAAAACTGTTTTTTGGAAAATAAATATAAAATAATGTAAAAACACTATTGAATGTGCCTGAAGAATATGGTAATATATTTGTGCGGCCTGTTTGCTGCATAAAAATAATAAATGAGGAGTGAACGGTATGAAGCAAAAGAAGAATGGTTTCAGAAAGGGGAAAAAACGGAACATGAAGAGGGCACTGTGTTTAACGGCGGCTGTGCTGCTTGTAATAAGTATGATGGGGTGCGACACAAATCCGTCGTCAAGCGAAACCGTAAAAACAACGGAGACGGCGGAAAGCACCGAGACGGCAGGGGTTACCGAGACGGCAAAGACACCGATAAATACCGTTCCGCCGCAGGAGGCGGCGGAGATGCTGGAAAAAACCAAGGCTGCGCTGGATGAATTTATAAAGATAAAAACCAAGGACGATGAAAAAGAAGTAAGTGAAGCGTACCCGAAGCTTATTGAAAAAATAAGGCAGGATGATGCCGGGGTTGCCGTTGCAAATGTACCCGCAATTGACGAAAGCAAAATGGATTTGGGAACCATAGTGAGAATTTTTTCGCTGCTTAGCAGCGTATACTATCGGGGCGAAGAGGTAAAAGAGCTTTATCCCACCGCGGTAAGAGGGGACGGAGAGAGAGTATATTTTGTATTTGATGTAAAGGACGGGATAAGATATTATTTGTTTTACGATAATTCGGTGGACGAGATGTATTCAAGCCTGGGATATGCGCTGCTTGTAGGAAGGGCACATACAAGCGAGGAGTTTGAAGCGCTTAAAAAGGGCGATTCCATTTCAAAGGTGGAGGAGATAGACCCGGTTGCGGGGTATTATCGGGAAAGAAACAAAAGTATTTCCATACATTACCTTGAGGACGGATTGGCATTTATAAAATATGTCGGCACAGAGGATAATAAGGACTATGTAATTGACAGTATAGAGATCAAAAAAGAACACAAATATCATGTTCAACTTGAAAACAGGGAGTATGATGTGAACTGTGAGATAAACCCACTGGACCTGCCGCAGTAGGGGCGAGGGCAAAAAAGCCGCGAAGAGATTCGCGGCTTTTGATATATGCAGGGGTTAAGCATTATGCGGACGGTTTCACAGCAAAAGAACGAAAATATACAGGAATTTACGGCGGAAAAGGTCAGCTTCTTCTTGACACGGCGGCTGCTTTTTGATATAATTTACAATTGCATTATAGGGTAATGTGGGGAGTAATATCTTACATGCCATGGGGAAAGGGGCGTTTTGTCCTTCGGCTTAAATATTTTTACCACACAAACGGGAAAATATCAAGCGGTTTTGACAAAATGCGTTTTCTTACACTGTAAGGCAGTATGTTATACGGGAGAGTGAATGTATGCTTCACGATGTGCAGATGGGAAAAAGGACCAGAAAGAGTTTCTCTCGGATTCAGCCCAGCGAAAAGATGAGCGATCTGATTGAGATTCAGAAGGACTCCTTCCAGAACTTCGTTGCCTCGGATCTGAGCAGCATAATCGGGGATTTTTCGCCCATTGACGATTTTTCCCAGAATATGCGGCTGGAATTTCTGACCTGCTATCTTGAGGGCACGGACGGAAAGCCGGTTGTTGTGGAGACGGCGGCGGAATCCAAGCTCAAGAAGAAAGAGCATGACAGAAAGGAAGAGCTGGGGCTTGTGAGCGCCGATGAGGGCGAGGAGGAGTATGACGAGCTCAGCTATCGGGTAGAGCGCTTCAAAACCAAGTATTCCGTGGAGGAGAGCAAGGAACGGGACGCTACCTTTGCCGCCCCGATGAAGGTGAAGGTGCGCCTGACGGTAAAGGATGAGGACGGCTCGGTGCGCGATATTACCGAGCAGGATGTCTTTATGGGCGATTTCCCGCTTATGACAAGGACGGGCACCTTTATTATAAACGGCGCGGAGCGTGTTATTACCAGCCAGCTGGTAAGAAGCCCGGGCGTATATTTTGAAAAAATCGACCGCGCGGAAAAACAGCAGTATACCGCCACACTTATCCCCAACCGCGGCGCATGGCTGGAATTTGAAATAGATAAAGAGAATGTATTCCGCGTTAAGGTGGACCGCACCGGAAAGGTGACCTTCACCACGCTTCTGCGCGCGCTCAGCCCGGAGATGGGCTCGGACGAGCAGATAATAGAGGTTCTGGGCTATGATAAGGGAGAGGCGCAGGGATTGGCCTCGGATGAGGGCAAGATATTTGCCTGCGATATTATCCGCCAGACGCTTAAAAGGGATCAGGAGAGCAATCCGCCCATTGCCTGCCATATAGACGGCCTTACCGAGATGTACAAGAAGCTGCGTCCCGGCGAGAACGCCACCGTGGAGACAATGGAGGAGCGCATTGCGGATACCTTCTTTGACCCCAAGCGCTACGACCTTTCCAGAGTGGGACGCTATAAGTTCAACAAGAAGCTTTCGCTTGCTTCCCGCATTGAGGGGCAGGTGGCCTTTGAAAATATTGTGAACCCCGAAACGGGCGAGCTGCTGGCCGCCAAGGGAGATACGATTACCGCGGAGCAGGCCAAGGCCGTGCAGAACAGCGGAATACGCTCGGTGCGCATAATCATCCGCCGCAAGAACGACAAGGGCAAGGTGGAAACCAAGCCGCAGGCGGTGCTTGCAAACCGCTTTGTGGAGGCGGGGGCATATCTTGACTTCGATCCCGCGGAGTGCGGGCTTAACGAGCTGGTTTACTACCCCGTGCTGCGGGAGATACTGGATTCGGGTCTTGCCGGGGAGGAGCTTAAGGACGAGCTTCGCGCCCGCAGGGAGGAGCTGATTCCGGAGCATATACTGCTGGATGATATTCTTTCCGCAATCAACTACGGCATAAACCTGTGCGATTATTACGATGATGACGACGATTCCGACGAGGACAGCCAGGAGGACGCGATAAAGCGCTCCCACACGCATGACGACATTGACCATTTGGGCAACCGCCGCGTGCGCTGCGTGGGCGAACTTTTGCAGAATCAGCTGCGCGTGGGCTTTTCCAGAATGGAGCGCGTGGTAAGGGAGCGCATGAGCACCCTGGGCATGGACAGCGTTACGCCGTCGCTGCTTATAAACATCCGTCCCGTTACCGCTGCGATAAAGGAGTTCTTCGGCTCCTCACAGCTTTCGCAGTTCATGGATCAGAACAACCCGCTTGCGGAGCTGACGCATAAGCGCCGTCTGTCCGCGTTGGGACCGGGAGGTCTTAACCGTGACCGGCCCTCCTTTGAGGTGCGCGACGTGCACTACACCCACTACGGACGCATGTGCCCGATAGAGACCCCTGAAGGAAAGAACATAGGGCTTATCGGCTCGCTTGCCACCTATGCGCGCATAAACCAGTACGGCTTTATTGAAACGCCGTACCGCCGCGTGGAGGAGATAACCGACAAGGACGGCAACAAGAAATACCATGTAATGGACGTGGTGGACTATCTTACGGCGGATCAGGAGGACGGCTTTGTAATTACGCAGGCCAATGAGCCGCTGGATGAGAACAATTGCTTTATAAACGAGCGGGTCGCGGTGCGCGGCAAGCGCGTGGGCAGAGAGAAGGCGTTTACCGAGGTGCGCCCCTCGCAGGTGGACTATGTTGACGTATCCCCCTGCCAGGTTGTGTCAGTGGCGACGGCGATGATCCCCTTCCTGGAAAACGACGACGCCTCCCGTGCGCTGATGGGCGCGAACATGCAGCGTCAGGCAGTGCCGCTGCTGTGCCCGCAGGCGCCTATCGTGGCAACCGGCATAGAATACAAGGCGGCGCAGGATTCCGGCGTTACGGTGCTTGCACGCAAGAGCGGTACCGTTACCTATGTGGATGCAACGAAGATAATTATTACCGACAAAAAGGGCAGAGAGCAGAAGTATGACCTGCTGAAGTTCAAGCGTTCCAACCAGGGCACCTGCATAAACCAGCGCCCGATAGTAAAGCAGGGCGAGCAGGTGGCCGCCGGTCAGACCATTGCGGACGGACCGTCCACCGATCAGGGCGAGATATCGCTTGGGCGCAACATGCTCATAGCGTTCATGCCGTGGGAGGGCTACAACTACGAGGACGCGGTGCTGCTGAGCGAGAAGCTGGTCAAAAACGATATATTCACATCTATTCATATTGAAAAGTATGAGTGCGAGGCAAGGGATACGAAGCTGGGGCCTGAGGAAATAACCCAGGAGATACCCAACATCGGCGAGGATTCGCTGAAGAATCTTGACGAAAACGGCGTTATCCGCATAGGTGCGGAGGTGCGTCCGGGGGACATACTGGTAGGTAAGGTTACGCCCAAGGGCGAGACCGAGATGACGGCGGAGGAGCGTCTGCTGCGCGCGATATTCGGCGAAAAGGCGCGTGAGACCCGTGACACATCGCTGCGCGTGCCGCACGGCGAGGCGGGAATCATAGTGGATGTAAAGACCTTTACCCGTGAAAACAAGGACGAGCTGGCTCCGGGCGTTTCCAAGATGGTGCGTGTATACATTGCCCAGAAGAGAAAGATTTCCGTGGGCGACAAGATGGCGGGCCGTCACGGAAACAAGGGTGTTATTTCGCGCATACTGCCGGAGGAGGACATGCCCTTCCTGCCGGACGGAACTCCGGTGGAGATAGTGCTTAACCCGCTGGGCGTGCCTTCCCGAATGAATGTGGGACAGGTGCTTGAGGTGCACTTGGGCATGGCGGCAAGAAAGCTGGGCTGGCACATTGCCACCCCGGTATTCGACGGCGCTAAGGAAGCGGATCTGGACGCGGCGCTTGCACAGGCGGGGATGCGTCCCGACGGCAAAACGGTGCTGTATGACGGCCGCACCGGCGAGCCCTTTGATAACCCCGTAACGGTGGGCATAATGTATTATCTGAAGCTGGTTCACCTGGTGGACGACAAGATTCATGCCCGTTCCACCGGACCCTATTCGCTGGTTACGCAGCAGCCGCTGGGCGGCAAGGCGCAGTTCGGCGGACAGCGCTTCGGCGAGATGGAGGTGTGGGCGCTGTACGCCTACGGCGCGGCGCACACGCTTCAGGAGATACTGACCATCAAATCGGACGATGTGGTGGGCAGAGTGAAGGCCTACGAGGCCATAATCAAGGGGGAGAACATCCCCGAGCCGGGTATTCCGGAATCCTTCAAGGTGCTGCTTGAGGAGCTGCGCTCATTGGCTCTTGATGTTAAGATACTTACTCAGGAGCGTAAGGAAGTGCATATGCGCGAGCTGCTGGACGACGATGCGGATGCACAGGAGTTCATTCTTGAGGGCATAGACAAGCACAGGGCTCCGGAGATGACCGGACCGCTTGTGGACATTTTCGGCGGCGACGATTTGGAGCTTGACGACCTTGACGATGAGGATGCGGCAAGCCTGATAGCCGACGACGATGATGATGAGCTGGATCTGTCCGATCTGGGCTTGTTTGATGATGACGAAGAGGACGACGGACTCGTGCTTGAGGAAGAAGACGAGGATCTTTAATAAAAAATTGAAGGGAGAGATTACCCCTTGTTTGAATTGAATAACTTTGATTCCATACAGATAGGGCTGGCGTCCCCGGAGAAGATTCGGGAATGGTCCTTCGGCGAGGTGAAGAAGCCGGAGACCATAAATTACAGGACGCTTAAGCCGGAGCGGGACGGCCTGTTCTGCGAGCGCATATTCGGACCCACCAGGGACTGGGAGTGCGCCTGCGGAAAGTACCGCAAGGGCGCCCGGTATAAGGGACTCAAGTGCGACCGCTGCGGTGTTGAGATAACCCGCGCAAAGGTACGCCGCGAGAGAATGGGTCACATTGAGCTGGCGGCGCCGGTATCGCACATATGGTATTTCAAGGGAATCCCCAGCCGTATGGGACTGATGCTGGACATTACGCCCAAGGATCTGGAAAAGGTGCTGTATTTTGCGGCATTTATAGTGATAGATGTGGGTGAAAGCGGACTTAAGCCCCAGCAGATACTTTCCGAGCGGGAATATCAGGAGGCGCGCCAGACCTACGGCGCCGGCTCCTTCCGTGCGGGAATGGGCGCGGAGGCCATAAAGGAGCTGCTGGAAAAGATAGATGTTGAGCAGCTGTGCACTCAGCTTCGCAGCGAGCTGGACGCGACGAATGTGGGACAGAAGAAGGCACGCCTTGTAAAGCGTCTTGAGGTGGCCGAGGCATTCCGTAAGTCGGGCAACAAGCCGGAGTGGATGATACTGGATGTGGTGCCGGTGATTCCGCCGGAGATCCGTCCGATGGTGCAGCTGGACGGCGGACGCTTTGCCTCCAGCGATCTGAACGATCTTTACAGAAGAGTAATAAACCGCAATAACCGTCTTAAGAAGCTGCTGGAGCTTTCCGCGCCGGACATCATTGTGCGCAATGAAAAGAGAATGCTTCAGGAAGCGGTGGATGCCCTTATTGACAACGGCCGCCGCGGCCGTCCCGTAACGGGCCCCGGCAACCGTCCGCTCAAATCCCTTTCCGATATGCTTCGCGGCAAGCAGGGACGCTTCCGTCAGAACCTGCTGGGCAAGCGTGTTGACTATTCCGGCCGTTCCGTTATAGTTGTAGGACCGTCCCTGAAGATGACGCAGTGCGGCCTGCCCAAGGAAATGGCTATTGAGCTGTTCAAGCCCTTTGTTATAAAAGAACTGGTGGCGCGCGGCTTTGCGCACAACATAAAGAGCGCAAAGCGGCTTATAGACAAGGGCCGCACCGAGATATGGGATGTGCTGGAGGATGTGGTGGTAAACCACCCCGTGCTGCTCAACCGTGCGCCTACTCTGCACCGTTTGGGCATACAGGCCTTTGAGCCAGTGCTGGTGGACGGAAGAGCCATCAAGCTCCACCCGCTTGTGTGTACCGCCTTCAACGCGGACTTTGACGGCGACCAGATGCCCGTGCATGTGCCGCTTTCCCAGGAAGCTCAGGCAGAGGCGCGCTATCTGATGCTGGCTGCCAACAACATTCTTAAGCCGGCGGACGGACGCCCCGTTGTGGTGCCGACTCAGGATATGATCATTGGCGTATATTATCTTACCATTGTGGAAGAGAATCTGCGCGAGCAATACAAAGACTGCGTATACCGCGACCTGGATGAGGCAATGCTGGCATACAGCACGGGCAATCTGCCCCTGCATGCGCCGGTGCGCATACGCTACACAAAGGAAATAGACGGGCAGAAGGTAAGCCGGATAGTGAACACCTCGGTGGGACGCGCCATATTCAATCAGGCGGTTCCGCAGGATATAGGCATGGTGGAGCGCAAAACGGTGGACGACATGTTCAAGCTGGAAGTGGACACCCGCGTGGGCAAGAAGGAGCTTGGGCAGATAATCAGCCATGTGTTTGCGGCGCACGGCGCCAACAGAACCAGTGAGGTTCTGGATGAGATAAAGGCGCTGGGCTTCAAGTTTGCCACCCGCGGCGCAATAACCGTAGGTATCAAGGATGCCGTTGTGCCCAAGGAGAAATATCAGATAGTTGCAGAGGCGGAGAAGGATGTACGCCGCATCAACCGCAGCTTTGAGCGCGGCATGATAACAAACGAGGAGCGTCTGAGCGCCACCATCAAGCTGTGGAGAAAGACGACGGACGATGTTCTTGAGGTGCTGCTGAAGTCCTTTGACGATCTGAACCCGATAAACATGATGAACAAATCCGGAGCCCGCGGTAACAAGGATCAGATTCGCCAGCTGGCGGGTATGCGCGGACTTATGGCAAAGACGGACGGTTCGCCCTATGAAATACCGATTAAGGCAAACTTCCGTGAGGGTCTGACGGTGCTGGATTTCTTCATTTCCTCTCACGGTACCAGAAAGGGTATGGCGGATACCGCACTGCGTACGGCAGACTCCGGTTACCTTACAAGACGACTGGTGGATGTATGCCAGGATGTTATTGTTAACGAGGAGGACTGCTGGGAGACCCATCCGGACACCGGCACCCCCAAGGGAATGTGGGTAAGCGAGGTTGTGCATGAGCGGGCGGTTATAGAGCCCCTGCGCCAGAGAATACTGGGCCGCGTTTCGGTAAACGAGATAGTGGATCCGGATACGGGCAAGGTTGTGGTGCATGCAAACGAGCTTATCGACGATAAGATTGCGGATGCGATCGTGGCCATAGGCGGCGATGACGAATCCAAGAAGATAAAGAGAGTATATATCCGCTCGGTATTCACCTGCCGCTGCGCACACGGCGTATGCTGCAAGTGCTACGGCTCGGATATGTCCAGCGGCAAGCTGGTATCCCCCGGCGAGGCGGTGGGTATCATAGCGGCGCAGTCCATCGGCGAGCCCGGTACGCAGCTGACTATGAGAACCTTCCATACCGGCGGTGCGGTATCGGGATCGGATATTACACAGGGTCTGCCGCGCGTTGAGGAGATATTCGAGGCGCGCAAGCCCAAGCCCAAGGCACTGGCTATTCTGTCCGACATTGACGGTGTTGCCACGGTTACGGAAAAGGGCAAGCAGATAAAGCAGTATCAGATTACCATTACCGGCAAGGACGGCGAGGAATACAAGTACAACCCCACCTACAATGTAAAGCCGCTTGTGGAAACGGGCGACGAGGTGCATGCGGGCGACGAGCTTACTCCGGGTTCACCCGATCCCAAGGAGGTGCTGCGCATAAGGGGCGTTCAGGAGCTTCAGGCCTTCCTGCTGCGTGAGGTGCAGACGGTTTACAAGCGCCAGAGCGTTGAGATAGGCGATAAGCACATTGAGCTGATCGTGCGTCAGATGCTCAGAAAGGTAATCATCGACGAGGCGGGCGATACGGAGCTGCTGCCCGGCGAGATGGTGGATATCAACCGCGTGGAGGAGATAAATGCCCGTGTGGTGGCCGAGGGCGGACGCCCCGCCGTGAGCAAGCGCATACTTCAGGGTATTACCAAGGCGTCGCTTGCTACGGAATCCTTCCTGAGCGCGGCTTCGTTCCAGGAGACCACGAGAGTGCTTACCGATGCCGCCATCAAGGGCAAGATCGACCCGCTTGCAGGTCTTAAGGAAAATGTTATTATCGGCAAGCTTATTCCTGCCGGTACCGGACTTAAGAGATACAAGGATGTGGTGATCGACGCTCCCAAGGCGCCGGTTGCGCCCCCCGAGACAACTGCTGCGGCGGAGCCGATGTAAGGGCGGACGATAAAAGATGATAAAGCTTGCTCTGCGGCACGCGTGCATGCCGCAGAGACGGCTTTTTTACGAACATTTTGCAAAAATGCGGGGGCATAGCCGGAAAAACGATTGACATTATAGCCCCCGGAATGATATTATATGCGATGTTGGATATTAGCTTATGTTGGTTAATTCCGGCAAAGCAGAGGTATTTTGTGATGGACAGCCTCAGGAGCGTGCCGCACGCAGCAGGAACAAGGCAGACCGAGCGCGCGGTGGAAGCGGGTAATGCAGCATATGTGCTTTTGGCACAGGACGCGGAGGAAAGGGTTAAAAGCCGTATCTCTGCGCTTTGCGCTGTTTACGGCGTTGAGGTGAAAATGGCTGATTCCATGAAGGAGCTGGGGCGCTTATGCGGCATAGCGGTGGGCTGTGCGGCGTGCGCCGTGCTCAATAATTTTCGCTAATTTTCTCAATGGGTTGCGAGAAAGTTATATACTATTTACAGATCACGAAAGGAGGTAAGTGGTAAATGCCAACTATCAACCAATTGATCAAGAACGGCAGACAGCAGGCTAAATATAAGTCTTCGGCTCCTATTCTTCAGGAGTGCCCTCAGAAGAGAGGCGTGTGCCTGAATGTGAAGACGATGACTCCTAAAAAGCCTAACTCCGCACTGCGTAAGGTTGCCAGGGTAAGACTGGTAAACGGCATGGAGGGTACCTGCTACATTCCCGGTATCGGACACAATCTGCAGGAGCACTCCGTGGTGCTTATCCGCGGCGGAAGAGTTAAGGACCTGCCTGGTGTAAGATATCATATTATTCGCGGCACTTTGGATACAGCCGGCGTTGCAAAGAGAATGCAGGCCAGAAGTAAATACGGTGCAAAGAGACCCAAGAAGTAAGCTTTCTCCGCTGGAAGGCGTGCTTTGAGGGGATCCAGTCCCGTATGCTGCGGGGCGATGCCTGTTTATTTTGAATTGTATTTCTTTTTCTGAAATTCGAGGAGGTTAGAACTATGCCCAGAAGAGGTGGAGTTCCCAAACGCGATGTGCTTCCCGATCCGCTGTATAAATCCAAGGTTGTTACAAAGCTTATCAACCAGGTTATGTACGACGGCAAAAAGGGCGTTGCACAGCGTATTGTATATGATGCTTTTGATATAATAAACGAAAAGACCGGCCGCGAGGCTATCGAGGTTTTCAATCAGGCGATGGAGAACATCATGCCGCTGCTTGAGACCAAGGCTCGCCGCGTAGGCGGTTCCAACTATCAGGTTCCGATTGAGGTTCGCCCCGACAGACGGCAGACTCTGGGCCTGCGTTGGCTGGTTACTTTCACGCGCAAGCGCAGCGAGCGCACCATGTGCGAACGCCTTGCAGCCGAGATCATGGACGCTGCAAACAATACCGGCGCCAGCGTGAAGAAGAGAGAAGACGTACACAAGATGGCGGAGGCAAACAAGGCGTTTGCTCACTACCGTTGGTAGTCTTTTGCCTGATAAGCTAAAGGAGGGCTGGATTTGCCAAGACAATACTCATTGGAAAATACCCGTAATATCGGTATTATGGCGCACATTGACGCCGGTAAGACCACTACTACGGAGCGTATTCTGTACTACACCGGCAAAACTCACCGTATCGGCGAGACGCATGACGGCACTGCCACCATGGACTGGATGGTTCAGGAGCAGGAAAGAGGTATAACCATTACCTCCGCCGCAACGACCGCCTTCTGGAAGGGCTGCCGTATAAACATTATTGACACCCCCGGCCACGTTGACTTCACGGTAGAGGTTGAGAGATCTCTGCGCGTGCTGGACGGCGCGGTAAGCGTATTCTGCGCTAAGGGCGGTGTTGAGCCTCAGAGCGAGACCGTTTGGAGACAGGCTGACACCTACGGTGTTCCGCGGCTTGCATATGTTAACAAAATGGATATAATGGGCGCGGATTTCTATCGCGTGGTATCCATGATGAAGGACAGACTGCAGTCCAACGCCGTGCCGATTCAGCTGCCTATCGGCGCCGAGGATTCCTTCAGAGGAATTATCGACCTGGTAGAGATGAAGGCGTATATTTATCTTGACGATCTCGGCGAAAAGATTGACATCACGGACATCCCCGAGGACATGAAGGAGCAGGCGCAGAAATACCATGATGAAATGGTGGAGAATGTTGCTTCCTGCGAGGTCAACGAGGATCTGATGATGAAATATCTTGAGGGCGAGGAGCTTACGATAGAGGAGCTCAAGGCCGGCATCCGCAAGGCCACCTGCGCCAACCAGATGAACGCCGTTACCTGCGGTACTTCCTACCGCAATAAGGGCGTGCAGAAGCTGCTGGACGCTATTGTGGACTATATGCCTGCGCCTACCGACATTCCCGCTATCCGCGGCGTACTGCCGGGCACCGATATTGAGGAGGACCGCCACGCAAGCGACAGCGAGCCGTTCTCCGCGCTGGCCTTCAAGATCGCTACCGACCCCTTTGTGGGAAAACTGGCATTCTTCCGCGTATATTCCGGAACTCTTACCGCCGGCTCCTATGTGTATAACTCCACCAAGGGCAAGCGGGAGAGAATGGGACGCATACTGATGATGCATGCAAACCACCGCGAGGAGATCGATCAGGTTTACGCCGGCGATATAGCGGCGGTTGTGGGTCTTAAGGACACCACCACCGGCGACACGCTGTGCGATGAGAACCATGAGATCATTCTTGAATCCATGGTGTTCCCGGATCCGGTTATTCAGGTTGCCATCGAGCCCAAGACGAAGGCCGGTCAGGAAAAGATGACAATGGCTCTTGTGAAGCTGGCCGAGGAGGATCCTACCTTCAAGACCTATACGGACCAGGAGACCGGTCAGACCATTATTGCCGGTATGGGCGAGCTGCATCTGGAGATTATCGTGGATCGTCTGCTGCGCGAGTTCAAGGTAGAGGCTACCGTGGGCAAGCCGCAGGTTGCATACCGCGAGACCATCCGCAAGAAGGTGCGTCAGGAGGGCAAGTATGTCCGTCAGACCGGCGGTCACGGACAGTACGGTCACTGTATTATTGAGATCGAGCCTGTTGAACCCGGTCAGGGCTATTCCTTTGAGAATAAGACCGTGGGCGGCGCAATACCCAAGGAGTTCATTGCTCCTATTGACGCCGGTATTCAGGAGGCTGCCAAGTCCGGCGTGCTGGCCGGCTACGAATGTGTGGACTTCAAGGTAACGCTGCTTGACGGTTCTTACCACGATGTTGACTCTTCGGAAATGGCATATAAGATAGCAGGTTCTATGGCGTTCAAGGAGGCTGCCCGCAAGGCGGATCCCGTACTGCTTGAGCCTGTGATGAAGGTTGAAGTCGTAGTTCCCGAGGACTACATGGGCGATATCATCGGAAACCTCAATTCCCGCCGCGGCCGCGTGGAGGGCATGGAGGACAGAGCCGGAGCCAAGGTTATCCATGCAATGGTTCCGCTGAGCGAGATGTTTGCATACTCCAACGACCTGCGTTCCAGAACACAGGGCCGCGGACAGTTTACCATGCAGTTTGACCACTACGAGGAAGTACCCAAGAATATCGCGGAGAAAATCGCCGCAAAATAACTTAACAGGAGGAAAATAAAATGGCAAAGGCAAAATTCGAAAGAAGCAAGCCGCACGTTAATATCGGAACCATCG
>ERZ1026780.238-NODE-238-length-47348-cov-12.072548_pt1 | contig 47348 bp, 39 predicted proteins | sample MGYA00380126_ERZ1026780 | MGnify/ENA primary metagenome ERZ1026780 (study PRJEB33269, sample SAMEA4719762) | human gut metagenome | biome: human-associated habitat; feature: organic feature; material: feces | place: Cameroon | collected 2013-10 ... | reverse complement strand
ATTCTTTCCATCCTTCTTCTCGTAGGTGGATTTCTGAGTCCTCCATTAGGAATCATCGACAGCAGTGTCCTTTCCGCCGTAGGACTCCTCTTCGCATTCGCCACTCTTGCCCAGCTTCCCCAAATGCTTGCAGCCATTGCCCAGGGTCGCACCTTCCGCCTCACCAAGGGCGACTTGACAGCAGAGGTGACAAGCAACTTTGGGGAAACGTGACAGGAAAATCTAATACAATCAGGCTCGCTCCATAAGGGGTGAGCCTGACGACATTATTCTACTATAGCTGTCCAACCGCCACCTGGTGCAAGATGTATCTGGAGCTTATCGTCAGAAGTTACCTGTCGATAAGTATGTTTGTAATCTGTGGCCTCACGGTCTGCATTGATACCATCGGCAAAGATATTGGCCGTGCCATTCAATTTTTCCAATTTTCTTGTTGTGTCATTCGGTGTTACTAAACGGGAAAGATCGACAGTAAGATCACGAGCCTGCCAATTGTTCATCGCGGCTATATACCATTTATTGCCTTTCCTCTTGGCTACTACCACGTATTCACCGAGTTTTCCATCCAATGGAACCACCTGATCGTAAACTGTTGGTATCTGCGAGATAAAGTCGGTACACTCCTGATTCTGCATATACTTGGTAGGACTATCTGCCAGCATCTGCAAAGGTGCATCAAAGATCGTGTACATCGCCATCTGATGAACTCTCGTTCCCTGACTCATCGGATGGTCGTTGTTGCCAAAGAACTGCGAGCGGACGGCATTCACCATAGCTCCAGGAGTATAGTCGAAGGCACCAGGAAGAGCACGGAGGAAAGGAATCGTCACATCGTATCTTGGCTGATCATGCAGAGGACCATCCCCTGTACGAGGTTCCCACTTGGAATTCTCCAAGCCTTTCACTCCCTCGAAATTCACGATGTTGGGATAAGAGAACTGTACGCCAAACGGACGCATGCCATGCAGGTCGAGCAGAAGTTGATGCTTTGCTGCACATGCTGCTATTTCGTAAACGGAATTGATGGCTTTCTGATCATCCCGGTCGAAGAAATCCACCTTGAATCCCTTCACACCCATATCGCCGTAATGCTTCATGATTGCCTCCATTTTATCATGTCCACGCTGTACCAGATTACGCCATGAAGACCAGAGAATCACTCCCACTCCGTTTTCTTTGGCATAATTGATAATACCAGCCATATCCATCTTGTCAGAGAATATCAGCAAATCTTCTGGATCACTCCATCCTTCGTCGATGATGATATATTCCAGATGATTGTTCCTGGCGAAATCCACAAAGTACTTATAAGTCGCTGTATTGATACCCGCACGGAAGTCTACACCTGTGATATTGGTATTATTCCACCAGTCCCAAGCTACTTTTCCTGGCTTTATCCACGAGGTGTCCTTGACACGGCACGCTGGGCCGAGCACTTTGGCAATATCATTACCCACCAGTTGCTTGTCCTCATCCGTGACAAGCACTATACGCCAAGGCAACTTGGTTACTTTTTCTGCTATATAATTAGCCCGTTCGGTAGGAACTAAGTTCAGACGAGCATGTCCACCAATCTCTTCTTTTAATGGTAATGGAGGAAAGGCTGCATGTATCGAATAATCCGTAGATGCATCTGAAGAGAATACTCCTGAAGCTGTAGAGGAAGATGTTCCTTTCAAGAGATACATACCAGGATAGTTTTCCACATCAGCTTCCATCACTACTGCTTTCTTTCCGTCAGGTAAGCAAACAGCAAGAGGTGTGATGGCAAGGGAATCCTTATACATCTCAGACAGTGGGGCCTCGTCATAATAAGACTCGAAGGAATAACACCAACGTTCCCCTTCCCGGTTATCATTCACGTAGGGAACAAAAGTCTGATAGTCGCCAGCAAAGCGATATTCCGAAGTTTCATTCATAACCTTGTTGATCATCTTTTTAGGGATGATGCGATAAGCTGCTGCATTCATGAAGGCCCGGAATTCCACATCGTACCCATTGCAGGAAAGAAGCAGTTGCTGATAACCACCATTATCATCGTTTTTCCAGTTGGTGACAGATGCTTTACGCACTTTGGGATTCACACCAAAAGTCTGCTTATCAGTCTGTAAGGAGATAACAGATGGCTGCAGCACATGAGTTTTTCCCTTTGTAACATCCCATGTTATTGACTTATCCACATGGACGTTGACAACCAAATCTCCCAATAATGATTGTATCGTATATACTTTAGCCGTTATTGGCAAGCCGCATACGAGGGCAAACATGAGGGATGTAATAAATTTAGTACGCATCATAATAAATCGTTTTTCTTTTATTGAACTTTCGAAAGTTCAGAAGTTAAAGGAGTTATCTTTTTGAGGAGTTAAAGAAGTTAAAGAAGTTATCACTCCCTTCGGTCGTTAGAAGTTAAAGCCAAATGCTTTTGTGGACATGAAATTAAACATTTCCTCAAGGCATTTGTCTTAACTCCTTAACTTCCTTAACTCCTTATATTGTTTGATATTTATCTTGATCTTTTTATCGAAGACCCTGCAAAGTTACGATAATATCATGAAACTGCAAACAAAAGGGAGAAAAAAGACAAACAAATTTCACCTTTTCGGAGTTATTATGCCACAAGATGCCAAACGGCTAAAAATAGAAAAACGGATTTCAGCTCCCGTGAGCCAAAACCCGTTTCCATTTCTATAATCTCTCTAAATAAATTGTTCTTTAGAAAAAGGTGGAGTGCTTAGTCAAGCTTGTTCTCCACATTCACTGCCTGGGCAATCATTACTGCCACAACGGCAAAAGTCATCATGAATACCATAATCTTTTTACCTTTAAACTGAATTAATACTTATTGAATATATAGAGCTTAATGCTTTATTATCCTTTTGACGCTGCAAAGGTACGGCATTTTCTGTGTGTGCGCAAACATTTCGAACAATAAAGTGTAAATTCCACCCCTTTTCTTGACTCAGGTCAAATATCTGCTCATACTTACCACACGCCACCTCTATTCAAAGCAACGGATAAAGAACTTAAGTGGCTGAAGTACGGGCTGAAGGCCCAAAAGCTCTTAGCCCAGGGCATCGCCCTGGGTACAATGACAATCAGAAAGGCGCCCTGTAAGGGCAAAAGCTTTGTATATTGTCCGGTATTTTAAAGCTTTTGCCCTTACAGGGCGACAGGTTTGCTGCCGTAATTACCCAGGGCGATGCCCTGGGCTAAGAGCTTCTGCCCTTTCAGGGCGTGTGGGGAAAAACTTGCGAAAGTTGAGTTACAAAGAAACCCTCAATCGTTTATTTATGCTAAAAAAATCCGAGATAATACACTTTTGCCGATAAAATGATTACCTTTGCATGAGTTATGGACATAAAAAAGATAGTAAACAATACATGTAAGGTGGCTTTCTCGCTCATTTTGGGCGGTGCCATTCTTTACTGGATGTATCGTGGGTTCGATTTCAAACAGGTGGAGCACGTGCTGTTTCACAAGATGAACTGGACCTGGATGCTACTGTCGTTCCCCTTCGGCATCCTTGCCCAGCTCTTTCGTGGCTGGCGATGGAAGCAGACTCTCGAACCCGTTGACGAGCATCCTCGTTCCAACGTGTGCGTCAACTCCATCTATCTTTCCTATGCGCTGAGTCTTGTCATCCCCCGCATAGGCGAGTTCGCACGGTGTGGAGTACTGAAGCGATGGGACAATGTGTCATTCCCCAAGTCGTTGGGCACCGTAGTCACCGAACGAGCCATCGACTCGCTCTTGGTAATGATCATTGCCATACTGGTTTTTCTGATGCAGATTCCGGTATTCCTCAACTTCTTCAATACTACAGGAACGAGTCTCGACAGCATTCTGTCCAAGTTCAGCGCTACAGGCTATCTGGTATGCGGTATTTGTGGCTTTGCCGTACTCATCCTGCTGCATGTGCTGCTCAAGAAGCTCTCTATATATAATAAGGTGAAAGCCACTCTTGGCGGACTGTGGCAAGGCGTCATCTCGCTGAAAGGCGTCAGCAACGTACCGCTGTTTGTCGCCTTCACCCTGGGCATCTGGGTGTGCTATTTCCTGCACTATTTCCTCACGTTCCAGTGCTTCGAGGCAACCTCGCACTTAGGGCTGACGTGCGGCCTCGTCACCTTTATCGTGGGAAGCATAGCCGTGATAGTGCCCACCCCGAATGGTGCCGGTCCATGGCATTTCGCCGTGAAGACAATGCTCATACTCTACGGCATACAGTCGGACGACGCACTCTTCTTTGTGCTTATCGTCCACTCCGTACAGACGCTCTTGGTCATCCTTCTGGGCATATACGCCTGGTTGGCCTTGGCATTCACTAAGAAAACAAACAACATTCATTAAATAATCATATTATGGCTGACATTAAGAATCTTAAGCCAGAAGAAATCTGGCGCAACTTCGACGCACTCACACAGGTGCCACGTCCATCAGGACATCTTGAAAAAGTACAGGCTTTCTTGCTCGACTTCGCCAAGAAGGCTGGCGTAGAGGCTTTCCAGGATCCAGCAGGCAACATCGTTATGCGTAAACCCGCTACTCCTGGTTTCGAAAACAGAAAGGGAGTAATCCTGCAGGCCCACATGGACATGGTGCCACAAAAGGCCAAGGACAGCAAGCACAACTTTGAGACCGACCCTATAGAGACGATTATCGACGGCGACTGGGTACGCGCCAACCGCACCACATTGGGCAGCGATGACGGTTTGGGCGTAGCTACCATCATGGCTGTGATGGAGGCCAAAGACCTGCAGCATGGTCCGGTAGAAGGACTTATCACCCGCGATGAGGAAACTGGTATGTATGGTGCCAACGAATTGCCTGCAGGTGAGCTCAATGGCGACATCCTGCTGAACCTCGACACCGAGTCATGGGGCGAGTTCGTGATAGGAAGCGCCGGCGGTATTGACATCACTGCCACACTCGACTATAAAGAGGTGGAGACCGACAAGGAAGACGCAGCCGTAAAGGTTACGCTGAAAGGCTTGAAGGGCGGACACTCTGGTATAGAAATCAACGAAGGCCGCGCCAACGCCAACAAGTGCATGGTTCGCTTTGTACGCGAGGCTGTCGCCGAACTCGATGCTCGCCTGGCTTCATGGCAGGGCGGCAACATGCGCAACGCCATCCCATTCGAGGCTGAGGTTGTGCTCACCCTGCCTAAGGAGAATGTAGAGGCACTGAACGACATGATTGCCGACTGGAAGGAAGAACTGAAGGACGAGTTCAAGGGCATCGAGGATGTAGAGAAGATAGAATTCTTTGCTGAGAACGTAGAAACTCCTAAGATGGAGGTTCCTCAGGAGATACAAGACAATCTCATTGACGCTATCTATGCCTGTCACGACGGAGTACTGCGCATGGCTCCATCCATGCCCGACGTGGTAGAGACATCTTCCAACCTGGCCATCATCGCCATAGGTGAAGGCAAGGCTTCTGTCAAGATTCTGGCACGTTCCTCACACGACGGCTACAAGGAGTACATCGCCACCATGATGGAGAGCTGCTTCTCTATGGCTGGCATGAAGGTAGAGTTTAGCGGAAGCTATGGCGGCTGGAATCCAAACCCAGAGAGCGACATCCTGGAGCATGTACTCAAGGTTTACAAGGAGCAGAACGGTGTAGACGGCAAGGTTCAGGCTGTACATGCCGGACTGGAGTGCTCTATCATCCTGGGCAAGTATCCTCATCTCGACGTGGTTTCATTCGGTCCTACCCTGCTCAGTCCTCACACCCAGAACGAGCGTTGCCAGATTAGCTGTGTAGCTCCTTTCTGGAACCTCATGAAGCAGTTGCTTACCGAAATTCCTGAGAAGTAAGGACGGAAGAGGGAGACCTGCTCTCTCTTTTCCACCTGACTTTTGTTACATTTATGATAAAAAGATAGCCGAGGAAGAAATTTCTCGGCTATTTCGTTTACAATTTCAATATTTTTAGTTACCTTTGCACGCGAATTTGCCAATAGAGTGTATTTCTTTTGGCACATGTCAAATCAAAACAAAACAAAAATGGACGATTATCACGCGGAAAATAACCAATTTCAAGCGTGGAGATTCATAGGATAATGCCTCACCGACAGGCAGCCTCATGCCAATCTCCATAGCTCAGAGTTTATTATTTTTTTTGGAGATTAGCACAATGAGAACATTCTGGAACATCGAAAAGAACCTTACTGCCATCAATGAGTGGCAGCCCAACTGCTGGATACAAGTAACTTGTCCCACCGACGAAGATCAGAAACTGCTGGAAGAGAAATTCAATATTCCCGACTACTTCCTTTCCGACATCAGCGATACCGATGAGCGTGCCCGCTACGAATATGACGACGGCTGGATGCTCATCATTCTGCGTATTCCCTATGTCAAGGAGATAAGAAGCCGAACTCCTTACACTACAGTCCCTTTGGGCATCATACACAAGCGTGATGTCACCATAACGGTGTGCTATTACGAGACCAATATGATGATCGACTTCGTGAGCTATCAGCAGAAGCGAGGAGAAGGATTCACCGACTACGTCGACATGATCTTCCGTCTGTTCCTGTCGTCTGCCGTATGGTATCTGAAACGACTCAAACAGATCAACTCACTCATAGAGAAGGCTAAGCGCAACCTCGACCACGGGGTCAACAACGAGAGCCTGATAGGACTGAGCCGTCTGCAAGACTCGCTCACCTACTTCATCACCTCTATCCGTGGCAACGAGAACCTGCTGTCGAAACTGAAGTTCAAACTGCAGGTAGACGAGTTGGACGCCGACCTCATTGAGGACGTCAACATCGAGATGACACAGGCTCGTGAAACCACCAATATCTATTCCGACATCTTGGAATCGACAATGGACACATATTCGAGCATCATCAACAACAACATGAACACCACCATGCGTACGCTGACCTCCATCAGTATCGTGATGATGTTGCCTACACTGATCTCTTCTCTGTTCGGTATGAACCTCATCAACGGAATGGAGAACAGTCCCTACGGATTTATGTTCGCACTGGTCATCTCATTCATCGTATCAGGACTCACTTGGGGCTTCCTGCGCTACAAACGACTGCTCTAAAACACAAAATATATTAAAAATATACCGTTTTATTAGGATTTGTCGTTTATTTTGACTAAGTTTGCAACTTATAATACAAACATTTTGTGTGGCGGGCTGACTCTACGACAGAGCCACCCCCAAGGAACTCGAATCATAAACTAAATCAAGTGACATGATGGACTCTCAAGAAAATACCCTCAATCAGGGTACCATTGAAGAACCACAGGTGGAAGCCACAGTGGCTGAGACACCTGCAGTAGAGAACACTTCAGAAGCCGAGACAAAAACCTATGCTACCAAACAGGAAGTACTCGACCGTGTAAAGGAAATAGCGCACAGCGACGAAGCTCCTCAGAAAGATGAGCTCGACTTGCTGAAGACTACTTTCTACAAACTACATCTCGCAGAAAGAGATGCACAGATGAAAGAGTATCTGGCTGGTGGCGGTGACCCCGAGAAGTATGTTCTCCTGCCCGACGAGGCGGAGGAGGCTTTCAAGGCGGAGATGCAGATCATCAAAGAGAAAAGAGCCAAGATTTTCCTCGCACAAGAGGAAGAGAAACAGGCCAATCTGCAGAAAAAGCTCGACATCATCGAAAAGATAAAAGCCATGGCAACGTCGCCCGACGAGGCCAACAAATCATATCAGGAATTTAAAACCCTGCAGCAGGAATGGAAAGAGATTAAGGCCGTTCCTGCCGACAAGGCCAACGAGCTTTGGCGCAGCTATCAGCTCTACGTAGAGCAGTTCTACGACCTGCTGAAGCTCAACAACGAGGCTCGTGAATACGACTTCAAGAAGAATCTTGAGGCAAAGACCAAGCTCTGCGAGGCTGCCGAGAAACTCGACGAGGAAGAAGATGTCATCTCTGCCTTCCACCAGTTGCAGGAACTCCACGCACAATATCGCGAAATAGGCCCTGTTGCCAAGGAGTTGCGTGAGCAGATTTGGAGCCGGTTCAAGGCTGCCAGCACGGTTATCAACAAGAAGCATCAGCAGCACTTCGAGCAGTTGCGTGCCAAGGAGGAGGAAAACCTCGAGAAGAAGACTGCACTCTGCGAGAAGATAGAAGCCATCAACCAACAGCAGTACAAGCTCGCTACCGAATGGGAGAAAGTCACCAAGGAGGTTATCGAGCTGCAGAGCGAATGGAAGAAGATAGGTTTCGCTCCTCAGAAGATGAACGTGAAGATATTTGAGCGCTTCCGCACTGCCAACGATGAGTTCTTCGCTAAGAAAGCTGAATACTTCAAGGTACTGAAAGAAGAATATGCTGCCAATACCGAAAAGAAAAAAGCTCTCATCGAAAAGGCTAAAGAACTCGCTACAAGCACAGAATGGCGCAAGACGGGCGACAAACTCATCAACCTGCAGAAGGAATGGAAGCAGATTGGTGTAGTGCCCCGCAAGTTGGGTGACCAACTGTGGCAGGAGTTTATCAATGCCTGCAACCAGTTCTTCGAGGCTCGCAACAAGGCTAATGCCGGTACACGCAGCACAGAGCACACCAACTTAGAGAAGAAAAAAGAGGTAGTGGCAAAGCTCAATGCCCTGCTCGAGAATGCTGGCGACAACGTACAGCAGCAGGTACAGTCACTCATCGATGAGTACAAGGCGATAGGTCATGTACCATTTAAGGAGAAGGATGCCATCTACAAGCAGTACCACGATGTGCTCGACAAAATATACAAGAACCTGCATATCAGCAACGCCAAGCGCCACCTCGACAACTTCAAGAACAACTTGAAGAACGTGGCAGAAAAGGGCTCGGATGCTCTCGACAATGAGCGCGGACGCCTCTTGCGCCGCTTCGACCAGTTGCGCTCCGAGATTACTACCTACGAGAACAACCTTGGCTTCCTCAATGCTGCCAGCAAGAAGGGAAACAGCCTCGTAGAGGAGATGAACCGAAAGGTGCAGAAGCTCAAAGACGATCTCGAACTCGTAAAACAGAAAATAAAGGCTATCGATGCCGAGAACAAATAAGAAAGAACAGCCGAAGTGCAAACCAAGCACTTCGGCTTTTTTATATGTATAAGAAAGGAAAAACACAAAACCTTTACTGAAAGTCGTACCGAATATTGATGGACAGGAAGGAAATGACTCATCCACAAAACTCCCTAAAACAAAAAAAGCATCTTTCTAAAAGAAAGATGCTCTTGGTTGGGATACCCGGATTCGAACCAGGAATGACAGGACCAGAATCTGTAGTGTTACCATTACACCATATCCCAATGTCTTTTTGTTGTTGCAATGTCATTTCTTAATTGCGAGTGCAAAGGTAATACTTTTTTCTGAACCCACAAAATTTTTCTCAACTTTTTTATCGAAAATCGTTATTTTTTTCATTTTTACGCCTTTTCGGACAAAAAACACGTGGTTTTGCGCCATACCAACCTTAAAAAAACAGAAAAGTTGGAGGAAAGTAACGCATACTCATTTTTTTGCACTATCTTTGTAGTCGAATAAACATAATAACAACTCAATGAATACAGCAAAACAATTAGTAGAGACAATTAAAGAAGGAATACAAGAGAAAAAAGGCAGCAATATCGTCATTGCCGACCTGAGCGAGATAGACGGCACCATAGCCAAGTACTTTATTATCTGCCAAGGCGGTTCACCCTCCCAGGTAGAGGCTATTGCAGAATCAGTAGGCGACTTCTGCCGTAAGAAATTGGGCGAGAAACCTGTCAACGTAGCAGGATTAGGAAACGACCAATGGGTAGCCATCGACTTTGTGGATGTACTCGTACACATCTTCCAGCCTGAGGTAAGACAGTTCTACGATCTGGAACATCTCTGGGAAGACGCCAAGCTGACAACCGTGCCAGACGTGATGTAACTGTCGCGCGCGTACATTATTTATATGTACATTATATATAAACAAACATTATTATATATAGATACATAAGAAAGAAACAAAAGTCTTTTTAAAAACAGAAAAGGAAAGGAAACATTCAATATGGAACAAGGCAACAACAAGAACAATCACGGCGGGCCCCAACCCCCAAAGATGCCTAAGTTCAACATGAACTGGCTCTATATACTTATCATCGTCGGACTGATGGTAGCCTACTTGAGCGGAGGCACAAACTCTTTAGGAGGAAGTGCCACACAAGAAGCCACCTACACACAGTTTAAGCAATACGTGGAAAAAGGTTATGTGCTGAGCGTTGTAGCCAACAAGACCGAGAACACCCTGAAACTGTATATCAACCCCAAGTACTCACGCGAGGTGTACAAAACCTCAGCCAAGAACTTAGGCTCCAACCCTTATGTGGAGGTGCAGTTTGGTTCGGTTGATGAGGTGGACAGGTTTGCCAACGCCATGGTGCAAGCCAAGAAAATCAATTCGTTCAGTTATAAGAACGAGTCAACGGACGGTTTCCTCAAAATCTTGTGGAATATCTTCCCGCTGATTCTTTTCTTCGTCTTCATCTGGTGGATGTCGGGACGTATGGGCGGCATGGGCGGCTCAGGCGGAGGAATCTTCAATGTAGGCAAGAGCAAAGCACGCATGTACGAGAAAGGCAATGCCATCGGCATCACCTTCAAGGACGTGGCAGGACAGGAAGGAGCCAAACAGGAAGTACAGGAAATCGTAGACTTCCTGAAGAACCCCAACAAATATACCGACTTAGGTGGTAAGATTCCTAAGGGAGCCCTTCTCGTAGGACCTCCGGGAACTGGTAAGACGCTCCTTGCCAAAGCCGTGGCAGGCGAAGCTGGCGTACCTTTCTTCTCGATGAGTGGTTCCGACTTCGTAGAGATGTTTGTCGGCGTAGGTGCATCACGTGTGCGCGATCTCTTCCGTCAGGCTAAGGAGAAAGCACCTTCCATCATCTTCATCGACGAGATTGATGCAGTAGGACGTGCCCGCAGCAAAAATCCATCCATGGGAGGCAATGACGAGCGCGAGAACACACTCAACGCCCTGCTTACCGAGATGGACGGATTTGGAACAAACAGCGGTGTCATTATCCTGGCAGCCACCAACCGTGTGGATATGCTCGACAGCGCCTTGCTGCGTGCAGGACGATTCGACCGTGAAATACACGTCGACCTTCCTGACCTGAATGAGCGAAAAGCCATATTCCTGGTTCATCTAAAACCTGTAAAGGTAGACAAGAGTGTTGACGTAGACCTGCTGGCACGACAGACACCAGGATTCTCGGGAGCCGATATTGCAAATGTGTGCAACGAGGCTGCCCTTATAGCAGCACGCCACGACAAGAAGAGCGTAAGCAAACAAGACTTCCTCGATGCTGTAGACCGTATCGTAGGCGGACTGGAGAAAAAGACCAAGGTGATGACAGCAGAGGAGAAGCGAAGCATCGCACTCCACGAGGCTGGTCATGCCACCATTTCATGGTTCTGTCAGTATGCCAATCCACTTATCAAGGTAACTATCGTACCACGCGGACAGGCTCTCGGAGCAGCCTGGTATCTGCCCGAAGAACGACAGATCACCACCAAGGAACAGATGCTCGACGAGATGTGTTCGCTCATGGGAGGACGCGCTGCCGAGGAACTCTTTACGGGCCATATATCATCGGGAGCCATGAACGACCTGGAAAGAGCCACCAAGAGTGCCTATGGCATGATAGCCTACTTAGGTATGAGCGACAAGCTGCCTAATATATGCTATTACAACAACCAGGAATATTCCTTCCAGCGTCCATACTCCGACACCACTGCCCGCATGATAGACGAAGAAGTGCTCAAGATGGTGAACGAACAGTATACCCGAGCCAAGAACATCCTCGTAGAGCACAAGGAAGGCCATAACGCCCTTGCCGAGCTCCTCATCCAGAAAGAGGTGATCATGGCAGAAGACGTAGAGAAGATCTTTGGCAAGCGTCCATGGCTAAGCCGTTCACAGGAAATCATGGAGGACGAGCAGCCCAAGATTGACGACAAACTGAAGGAACTGCCCGAGGTTCAGGCAGCCATCAAGGCTCACGAACAGGCACAACAGGAAGACAACTCGTCTGAAAGCACCGAAAACAATAATACCGACGTGCAGAACGACGAGAACTCAGAAGAAACAAACAACAAATAAAATAAGGAATCACAAATGACCGACAAACAAAAGAATCTTATCGTGAGGTCTATCACGGGCATCTTGTTCGTGGTGTGCATGGTGTCTTGTTTCCTCAACCCAAGAGCCATGATTTTCCTCTTTACCATCATTACAGGACTCAGCATCTGGGAATACTGCGGACTGGTAAACAACGAGAAGGAAGACGTCACCGTCAACCGTCTGATCTGCACCATTGCCGGAGTATACTTTTTCCTGGCCGTGGCAGGACTGCGAATGGGCATCGTAGGCAATTTCATTGTCTTTGTTCCCTATCTGCTCACCATCGTCTACCTGTTTATCAGCGAATTGTATACTGGCAACAAAGATGCTATCAACGACTGGGCCTACACCATGCTCTCGCAGATGTACATCGCCCTGCCCTTCTCTATGATTAATATTTTGGCTTTCGAATACTCAGCTTTCGACGGCCAGATACACTACGACATGCTGTTGCCACTGAGTATTTTCATATTCCTTTGGACAAACGATACCGGAGCCTACTGCAGCGGTTCGCTCTTCGGCAAGCATAAGCTCTTCCCACGCATCAGTCCTGCCAAGAGTTGGGAAGGAAGCATAGGCGGAGGCATATTCGTTCTGATTGCAGCTGCCGTGATTGGTTACTTGGCAAATGACGGCGAGGCTCACCGACTCAGCATTGCCGGATGGATGGGTTTAGGCCTGGTTGTCGTGTTCTTCGGAACATGGGGCGACTTGGTAGAGAGTCTCTTCAAACGCACTTTGGGAGTAAAGGACAGCGGCACACTGCTGCCTGGACATGGCGGTATGCTCGACCGGTTCGACTCTTCGCTCATGGCCATTCCTGCAGCTGTCATCTATCTCTATACTCTGCAGCTTTTCGTATAAAAAAATAGGCTCATGAGTCCCCCTTAACTCATGAGCCAGTTTTACCTCAACAAGACAACTCGCATTGGGTTCAAAACACTTGAACTGAGAAATGCGAAACACAACTCTCCTAAGAAACAAACGCCAGAAAATCACAAGAAGATTAATCTCCTTAGAATTCTTATATTACTCAACTTTCGCAAATGGGGAAGTTGCGTCATATTTAATTTTCCTGCTGACTCACCCGCTCTGCCTCTTCAGCTTTCTGCCGGGCGATAGCTGCTTCCTGCTCTGCCTTAATACGAGCCTGCTCTGCAGCTTCGGCGGCAGCCTTGGCAGCAGCCTCTGCACGTTCTTTAGCCAGACGTATCAGCTCAGCACGATGCTTTCTCAACAAATCTACCATGATAGAAGCAGCTTCGTCGGGCGCCACCTTGCTTCCCAACTCTCTCAGCACTTCCTGATATTCAGCAAGCATTCTTTCGCGTGCAGGCTGCCCTGGCAGAATCTTATACAGTTCGTTGGCTATTCCGTCTATCGTAAACTTATCGGCGAACATCTCTGGAACCACCTCCTTATTGGCCACCAAGTTGACAAGAGAAATATAGTCAACTTTCAGCACGTGATTGAAGGCAAAACGGATCAGTTTTGGCAAGGGAGTCTCATAGCACACCACTTGCGGAACATTAAACAGGGCTGTCTCGAGCGTGGCAGTTCCACTGGTTACAAGAGCCGCCGTGGTGTGAGACAAGAGCTGATAAGTCTTATTCTTAACCACCCTGACAGGAGTACCTTCCAGGAATTTATCGTAATATTCATCCTCTATCGACGGAGCTCCAGCCAACACCATTTGATAATCTTCAAAACGTTCTGCCACCTCTATCATGGCAGGAAGATTGTCCTTGATTTCCTGTAGTCGGCTACCAGCTAAAAGAGCGATAATCGGTTTACGACTGTCAAGATTATTTTCTCGGCAAAACTCCTCATACGTCTGATGATATCCGGCTCTGAACTCTGCCACTTCCTGAGCAGTAGGATTGCCCACATAGTGAATGGGATACTTATGTTTCTGCTCATAGAAAGGCACCTCAAAAGGCAGTATGGAGAACATCTCGCTCACATCACGTTTGATGCTTTTAATACGCCATTCCTTCCAGGCCCATATCTTGGGAGATATATAATAGTAGACAGGTATCAACGTATTCTTTTTCAAGAACTTGGCAATACTAAGATTAAAACCAGGATAATCGACTAAAATCACGACATCGGGTTTCCACGCCACAATATCCTCCTTGCATCTTTTCATATTCGAGAAGATGGTGCCCAGATGCAGCAGCACAGGTACAAAACCCATATAGGCCAGTTCCTTATAATGCTTGACACGAGTTCCTCCCTCAGCAGCCATCAAGTCGCCGCCGAAGAATCGGAATTCAGCTAATTCGTCATATTTTTTTAACGAGCGCATCAATCTGCTGGCATGCAGATCGCCACTCGCCTCACCTACTATCAGATAATATTTCATCCTTATTGTCGAATATTCTTTGTTAACCGTCAATTTCCGAAGCTTCCGTGTTGAGCGACCTGTTGTCCTCAAGCCACTCAAAGTCGGTCACATCAATTTTTGTAGGCGTAATGGCAATGTAGCCATGACTGAGCGCCCACTGATCAGTATCAGCAGCCTCAGGCTCATCATTGCGATATTCGCCCACCATCCAGTAATAGTCGTAACCCCGAGGATGATGTTCCTTCACCACTTCATTGATCCACGAGCCCCATGTCATACGGCAAACCTTAAAGCCCTTGAAAGGAGGATTGACGGGAAAGTTGACATTAAGACAAGTTCCCTTGGGCAGTCCTTCACGAAGCACTCGCTTCACGATGCTTACCACACCGTCGCGCAAGGGTGACAGATCGGCGTTCACATCATAGTTGCAACTACTGAACGCCACCGATGGAATATACTTCATACAGCCTTCCTTGGCTACGCCCATTGTGCCCGAATAATGATTGTTCACACTCGAGTTGTCGCCATGGTTGATACCACTGAGTATCAGATCGGGAACACGAGGAGCCAGCAACTGGTCGAGAGCTATCTTCACACAGTCGACAGGCGTTCCAGAGCAGGACCACACTTCCACCTCCTCGCCCATGTTGTGTCTGCGTTTCAACAGCAGTGGTGATGTTACCGAGAAGGCGCATCCATAGCCCGACCGTCCACTCTCAGGAGCCACCACAAGCACCTCACACCAGTCTTTCAGAAATCCAACAAGCGTCTTGATGCCATTGGCATGATAGCCGTCATCGTTGGATATTAATATTAAAGGTTTCTTATTTTCCATAAAAATATCGCTCTTTTTGGTGCAAAAGTACGAAAAAACCTTTAAAGTAACGTCTTTCTCGCATAAAATATGTATCTTTGCAGAAATTTTGTGATGATTTTTAATATAGAAAATTATGAATATGGGAAAAATAATCGCATTGGCCAACCAGAAAGGCGGTGTCGGCAAAACGACAACCACCATCAACTTGGCAGCATCATTGGCCACACTGGAGAAGTCGGTTCTTGTAGTAGATGCCGACCCACAGGCAAATGCCTCCAGCGGCTTAGGAGTAGACATCAAGGAGGTAGACTGCTCTCTGTACGAGTGCATTATCGACCATGCAGATGTTCGTGATGCCATCTATACCACCGATATTGATGGGCTCGACATCATCCCCAGCCACATCGACCTTGTCGGTGCAGAGATAGAAATGCTCAATCTGCAGAACCGCGAAAGGGTTATCAAGAATCTGCTCGCCCCTATCCGCGACGAGTATGATTTCATCCTTATCGACTGTTCGCCATCTCTGGGACTCATCACAGTCAACTCGCTGACAGCAGCCGACAGCGTCATCATTCCTGTTCAGTGCGAATACTTTGCCCTGGAAGGCATCAGCAAGTTGCTCAACACGATTAAGATTATCAAGAGCAAGCTCAACACCAAGCTCGAGATTGAGGGCTTCCTGCTTACCATGTACGACAGCCGTCTGCGTCTGGCCAATCAGATTTACGACGAGGTGAAGCGCCACTTCCAGGAGTTGGTGTTCAAGACCGTCATCCAGCGCAACGTGAAGCTGAGCGAGAGCCAAAGCCACGGTCTTCCCGTCATCCTCTACGACACAGAGTCGAATGGCGCCAAGAACCACTTGGCATTGGCAAAAGAAATTATCAACAAGAACTCATAAAGTAAGAAAAAAAGAGTGAAGAATGACTCACTCCTTACTAAGAAATAGAAAATGGCAGTACACAAGAAATACAATAACGGAACCAAGAGCAATGCCCTGGGACGAGGTCTCGACGCGCTTATCTCTACCGAAGGAGTGCGCACACAGGGCAGCAGTACCATCAACGAGATTCCTCTCGACCAGATAGAGGCCAATCCCAACCAGCCTCGTCGCGAGTTCGACGACGAAGCACTCCATGAGTTGGCAGAAAGCATCAAGACCATAGGCATCATTCAGCCCATCACCTTGCGACAGGTGGCAGAGAACCGCTTCCAGATTATCGCAGGTGAGCGTCGCTGGCGTGCCTCTCAGTTAGTTGGACTGAGAGCCATACCAGCCTATATCCGTACCATCAGCGATGAGAGTGTGATGGAGATGGCCCTCGTCGAGAACATCCAGCGCCAGGACCTCAACGCCATAGAAATAGCTTTGGCATACGAGCACCTGATGGAGAACAACGAGATGACTCAGGAGAAGATAGCCGAGCGCGTGGGCAAAAGCCGCGCTGCTGTAGCCAACTACCTGCGCCTACTCAAATTGCCAGCTCAGGTACAGATGGCACTTCAGAAGAAAGAAATCGACATGGGCCATTGCCGCGCCCTCTTGGCACTCGACAGCCCTTCGCTTCAGATCAAGCTGTTCCATGAAATTCAGAAGAACGGCTACTCTGTGCGCAAGGTAGAGGAGATGGTACAGCAAATAAAGGACAGCGAGGACAACGAGACAGCCAGAAAGGTAATCAAGGGAAAAGCCGAACTGCCCGAAGAGTTCACCCTGCTGAAGAACCGCCTCTCGCAGTTCCTCAACACCAAAGTTCAGTTTACCTGCTCCCCCAAGGGCAAGGGAAAAATCAGCATTCCCTTTGCCAACGAGGAGGAATTAGAGCACATCATGAACGTTTTCGACCAATTAAAACAAAACTAATTAGGTGAAATCGAGAATATCACATATTTGTATATCAGTCTTGTTGGTCAGCCTGCCCTGGGCTGCTCAGGCACAGAAGTCTGTCACAGCCAGTCAATCCACTACAACTGTGACTCCTGCTGCCGAAAAGCAGTCGGCTGCCGGGCAAATGCCTGCAGGCGAAGATCAGCCTGCCGTAGTGGCACCTGCAGATACAACTTTCTCAGCCAAAGACAGTCTCAAGCTCAACAGCATGCTCCAGGTTGCGACCAAGAAGCCAAAGCGCGACTGGTCCACATGGCGTCCTGACACCAAGCGTGCTATGTGGCTTGCCATCGTTCTGCCAGGAGCAGGACAGATATACAACCGCAAATACTGGAAACTACCTATTATATATGGTGGTTTCGTAGGCTGTGCCTATGCCATCACCTGGAACAACCAGATGTATCACGACTATTCACAGGCCTATATGGACATTATGGACGATGACCCCACTACCGACAGTTACAACCAGTTCCTGCACTTAGGAGCCACCATCGATGCCAGCAACATGGACCGATACAAGGAAATCTTCCGCAAGCGAAAAGACCGTTACCGCCGCTGGCGCGACATGGGCGTGTTTGTGATGATTGGCGTTTACGCTTTCTCCATTATCGATGCCTACGTGGATGCATCACTCTCCGAATTCGACATTTCCGACGACCTTACTCTGAGAGTAGAGCCTGCCTTCATGAACAGCAATCCGCAAAGCCGCAATCCCTTCCGGTCAGGAACATTGGGACTTCAATGCTCACTCACTTTTTAAAGTGAGGAACACAATTGTGTAGAATCTTAAAGAAACTTATAGAAAAGAAAGAATAACATAAATGAAAAAAATACTATTATTAGCAGCTGCAATGTTACTTGGTATGCCAGTACAGATGCTGGCGCAAACCGACGACACAGAAGAGAAAAAAGAAGATGTAATCACAGTCACCGACAAACAGGGAAACGAGGAAGAGATAGAAGTCCCTGTAGGACTGGAGGACAACCTCGACAGCCTGCTGCATCTTTATAATGCCAAGACCTATATGATGCAAGACACCTCTTGCAACTATCGTGATGTCAACCCTGTCTTCGACAAGGAGGTTTACATCGACCGACTCAAGCGTCTGCCCACCATCATCGAGATGCCTTACAACGAAGTGGTGCAGAAGTTCATCGACCGCTACAGCGGAAAGCTCCGCCGCTCTGTGAGCTATATGCTGGGCGCAGGCAATTTCTATATGCCTGTCTTCGAGGAGGCTTTAGAGGCTTACAACCTCCCTCTCGAACTCAAATATCTGCCAGTCATCGAGTCAGCCCTTAACCCTACTGCCGTTTCGCGCGTAGGAGCCACAGGCCTCTGGCAGTTTATGATAGGCACCGGCAAGCGCTACGGACTGGAGGTAAACTCGCTCATCGACGAGCGTCGCGACCCAGTGAAAGCCTCTTATGCTGCCGCCCACTATCTGAGCGACCTCTATAAGATTTTCGACGACTGGAGCCTTGTCATCGCTGCCTACAACTGTGGACCCGACAAGGTCAACAAGGCTATCCATCGCGCCAAAGGTTCTGCCGATTACTGGAACATCTATCCCTACCTCCCCAAGGAGACACGCGGATATGTGCCAGCCTTCATCGCAGCCAACTACATCATGAACTACTATTGCGACCACAACATCTGTCCTATGGTGACCGAGCTGCCTCTTAAGACCGACACCGTGGTTGTCAACAAAGACCTTCATCTGGAGCAGATTGCCCAGGTGCTCAACATCAATATCCAGCACCTTCGCAACCTCAACCCACAATATCGTCGCGATATTGTCAATGGTCTCAACAAGCCTATGACAGTACGCCTTCCCGCTACACTCATAGGTTCATTCATCGACCAGGAAGACTCTATCTACAACTTCAAGACCGACGAACTGCTGCTCAAGCGCTCTGTCGTAGAGGTAAACCAAGAAGAGCCTAAGGTAAGTCGCCGCAGCTACTACAGCAGCCGCCATCGCTCCTCTGCAACGCACAGCAAGAGCCGCAAGAGCAGAAGCAGAAAGAGCAAGCGCGGAGGAAGAAACGTAACCATCAAGAGTGGTGACACCCTGTCGGAGATAGCAGAACGCAACCACACCACCGTGGCCAAACTGCGCAAACTCAACAAGATTTCGGGCAACCATATCCGTGCCGGCAAGAAACTCAAGGTGAAGTAATATACACATTATTATATATATAGTTATTAATCTGACTAACACAAAGCGCAGGAGGCAAGAACTATGGACGATCAGAACCTCAAAGACTTAGAGAGAGAACAGGCCGACAACAAGCTCATTGGCGATGCATTCCAGCATCTGCTCGACACCTATGTAGCTTCACGTCACCGCAAGAAGGTAGACATTGTCACCAAAGCATTCAACTTTGCACGCCAGGCACACAAGGGCGTACGTCGCCTCTCGGGCGAACCCTACATCATGCACCCTATCGCCGTGGCTCAGATAGCCTGCGAGGAAATGGGACTGGGATCCACCAGTATCTGTGCCGCACTCCTGCACGACGTGGTAGAAGACACCGACTATACAGTAGAAGACATCTCCAACATCTTCGGAGAGAAGATAGCCCAGATTGTAGACGGACTAACCAAGATCAGCGGTGGTATCTTTGGTGACAAGGCATCGGCACAAGCCGAGAACTTCAAGAAACTGCTGCTCACCATGAGCGACGACATCCGCGTCATCCTTATCAAAATCTGCGACCGTCTGCACAACATGCGCACACTCGCCTCGCAGCCTGCCAACAAGCAGTACAAGATAGCCGGCGAGACACTTTACATCTACGCTCCATTGGCCAATCGTCTGGGCCTTAACAAAATAAAGACCGAGCTCGAAGACCTCAGCTTCCGCTACGATCATCCACAGGAATACGCCAACATCGAGCACAAACTTGCCGACACCGAGGCACAACGCGACACCCTCTTCTCGCAGTTCACACAGCCCATCAGGGAGGAACTCGACAAGATGGGCATACAGTATAAGATCAAGGCACGTGTAAAGAGCCCTTATTCCATTTGGAACAAGATGCAGAACAAGCACGTGAGCTTCGACGAAATATACGACATCCTTGCCGTCCGTATCATCTTCACACCCAAGGAAAGAGCCAACGAGGTCAACGAATGCTTCAATATCTATGTGGCCATCAGCCAGATATACAAGAGTCATCCCGACCGTCTGCGCGACTGGCTCAACCATCCTAAAGCCAACGGCTATCAGGCACTCCACGTCACCCTCATGAGCAAGCAGGGACGCTGGATAGAGGTACAGATAAGAAGCGACCGTATGGACGAGGTGGCCGAACAGGGATTTGCTGCCCACTGGAAATACAAAGAAGGCGAAGACGCTGAATACACAGAGGACGAGAACGAGCTCAACGACTGGTTGGGCACCATCAAGGAAATCCTCGACGATCCACAGCCCGACGCCATGGATTTTCTCGATGCCATCAAGCTCAACCTCTTTGCCTCAGAGATCTTTGTCTTTACCCCTAAGGGCGAGATCAAGACCATGCCAGCAGGCTGTACAGCCCTCGACTTCGCCTTCCAGATACACACCTTCTTAGGAAGCCACTGCATCGGAGCAAAGGTAAACCATAAGCTGGTGCCACTGAGCCATAAACTGCAAAGCGGCGACCAGGTGGAAATCCTCACCAGCAAGAGTCAGCACGTACAGCCTTCATGGATCAACTTCGTGAGCACAGCCAAGGCCAAGAGCAAGATTCAAGCCATACTGCGACGCGACAACCGCGAGATACAGAAGAAGGGCGAGGACATTCTGAACGAATGGCTCAAGAAGAACAGTCTGGAGGTCAACAACTCCATCCTCGACAAGCTCTGCGACTATCACCACATACAGAAACACGAGAACTTCTTCCAGGCATTGGGCGACCACTGCATTCTGTTGGGCGAGAAAGATCTTGACGAACTGCAAGGCAAGAACAAGAAAGACAAGAGCTCAAGCAGTTGGCGCAACTATATCCCCTTCCTCGGCAAGAGCAAGGACAAAAAGGCTGACGAAAAGGACAACAAGCCGCAACAGCTCATGGTGGTGGGCAAGGACTTCAACAAGAAGAAACCCCTCATCATCACCGAGGAGAACATCTCGCAGTTCATCTTCCCCTCATGCTGCCATGCCATTCCTGGCGATGACATCATGGGCTACATCGACAACAAGAACCGCATCGAGATACACAAGCGCTCCTGCTCTGTGGCAGCCAAACTCAAGTCGAGCTATGGCAACCGCATCGTCGACGCCAAGTGGCAGATGCACAAGCTGATGTACTTTGACGCCACCATCGAGATAAAGGGCATCGACCGCAAGGGATTGCTCCTCGACGTGAGCCGTGTCATCAGCGACCAGCTCAATGTCAACATACACAAGCTCACCATCAGCAGCGACAATGGCATCTTCGACGGTTGCATCGAAATCAGAATTCACGACCGCGAAGATGTAAAGGTGATCATGGATAATCTGAAGATCATCGACGGCCTGCAGGATGTACAGCGCATCCTGTAAGCCATAGGACAGAAAACTATAAAACAAATATCAACCTACAAAAAACAACGACAATGAAAAAACTAATCCTGTCTATCCTCACCACGTTGGCAGTCCTCCCAGTGCTGGCAGCCAACAAGTACGACAACCCCGACACACTCTTCGTTTCACGCGACGGTACCTGCGAGTTCCGCACCATCGACGAAGCCATAGAGGTGTGCCGTGCCTTCATGGACTACACCAAGGTCATCTACGTCAAGAAAGGCGTTTACAAGGAGAAACTCATCATCCCATCATGGCTCACCCACATCACCATCTGTGGCGAAGACCGCGACCAGACTATCATCACCTGGGACGACCATGCCAACATCAAGATGCCAACAGGCGGACTCGACTCCGAGGCTGCTGTCAAGGGCAAGCCCATCGGCACTTTCCGCACCTACACACTGAAGGTTCAGGGCAGCTACATCACCCTGAAGAACATCACTATCGAAAACAATGCCGCACGATTAGGACAAGCTGTAGCCCTGCACACAGAGGGCGACCACATCCTGGTACAGAACTGCCGACTCTTAGGCAATCAGGACACCGTATATACAGGCGTTGCCGGCACACGCATCGCCTTCTACGACTGCTACATCGAGGGAACAACAGACTTCATCTTCGGTCCTTCCATCGCCTGGTTCGAGAACTGCGAAATCCACAGCAAGTCCAACAGCTATATCACAGCCGCGTCCACACCAGCCGGTCAGCAGTATGGCTACGTGTTCCATAAGTGCCGCCTCACCGCCTCGCCCGAGGCCACACAGGTTTATCTGGGCCGTCCATGGCGTCCATACGCCTACACACTCTTCATCGACTGCGAAATGGGCAGCCATATCCGTCCTGTAGGCTGGGACAACTGGCGCAATGCAAGCAACGAGAAGACCGCCCGCTACTTCGAGTACGGCAACCATGGTCCTGGCGCCTCAACCAAAGCCCGTGCACCCTGGACACATCAGCTCAGCAAGAAGGAAGCCGCACGCATCACCATCGCCAACGTCTTCGGTGAGGACTGCTGGTAAATAAGTTTTCCACCGCTATAAACTATACAAGAGACAATGGACATCAAGAATATCAAGAAAGAATGGAATGCAGCCATACTCGACATACTGAAGACATTCATCAGTATCTGCCACACACACAACCTGCGCTACTACTGCTGTGCAGGAACAGCCATAGGGGCTGTTCGCCATCATGGTATGATACCCTGGGACGATGACATCGACGTCATTATGCCACGCCCCGACTACGACCGCTTTCTTGAGATAGCACGCCACGAAGACTTCGGCAACTACGAGGTGGTAACGCCCTACAACAACGAGCGTTACCCTCTCTATTTCTCCAAGCTGGTCAACAAGAACACCACACTCATCGAGGAGAAAGAGCGCCCTTGCATCATCGGACTCTTCGTCGACATCTTCCCACTTGATGCCACTGCCGACGATGTGGAACAGGCCAAGGCACTGCAGCGCAAATACGTGAAGCACATCAACTGCCTCAACGCCATTTCCACCCGAAACACCTTTGGCGAATACCTGACATTGCTCACCCATCGTAAGACCTGGGGACGTTTTGTCGTCAAGACGGCAGCCTTCTTCTTCCGCAACCTCATGCGCAGACATTTCATTGCGAAAATGGATTATCTGAGTCATCTCTACGACTTCGACAAAGCACAGAACGTACAGGTTTACACAGGCTCCTATCATGAACGCGAAATCTTCCCTAAGGCATGGCTTGGCAACGGCAAACCATTCCCCTTCGAAGACACCACCGTACTTCTGCCTGCAGAATACGACAAGTATCTCAGCCACTTCTTTGGCAACTACATGCAGTTGCCGCCAGTAGAACAACGGGTAGAGAAACACCTGCGCTATTATCTCAACATGGAGAAAAGAGAGACATGGCAGGAGATTTCAAAGAAACTTCTATAACTTCTGAGCAAACGAAACTTCTATCGTGTGCCCGAAACCACTCTCCACATCCCAGAGAGGTTTCCATCCCAATGCCTTCAGCTTATCGGTATTGAAGGTTGCCTTGGTGACTGGGGTCGTATTCCCCTTCATCACGTCGTCTTCGGCAATGTCGAATACCACCTTGCGGTCAGCCTTCCTTGCTATCAACTCAGCCAACTCACGGATAGATATATTCGACTCCGAATGCGCCACATTATAAGCATTTGCCCTCTCGCCGTCGAGCAGGAGGCGCAAAATGGCATGGGCAGCATCCACTACGTAAAGCCACGACCGGAAAGCCTCACCACGACTCTTCAGCACAATATCCTCACCACGCAACACGTTGCGGATAAACTGCGCATACACTCTGTTGTCGCTCTCCGTAAAGCCAGGACCGTAAGTATGGCTCAACCTGGCTATAACGACATCAGCGCCATACTCTGCCCCATAAGCCATACAGAGCGTCTCGGCTGCACGCTTCGACGAAGGATAACAAGCCCTCACCGATGCACAGTCCACGTAACCGCTGCTTGTCTCTGAAAACTCGCTGCCGTCGCCCTCGCCGTAAACCTCGCCCGAAGAGATGTACACCATGCGCTTCATGCCATGCTGCAGGCCAAACTCTATCAGATGAGCAACACCATCAAAATTCGCCTTCATCACCTCCACAGGTTTCTCGCGGAAGAAGTTGGGACTCGCATTACTTGCTGCATCGATGACAAAGTCTATACCCTGCGCTGACAGATCATGAGCCTCACACTGTTCGCCCATAGGCTGCGTGACATCCATCTCGACAAAGCCAAAGTCGGCCTCGTCCCAATAAGCAGCAAACTTCATCCTGGCACGCTGCCTGTTGCGTCCTGCCGCCACAACCCTGTAACCTCTGTCAGGATTCAGCATCAGTACGTCGACCACACAACTGCCAATCAGTCCTGTAGCACCCACTACGAGAATCGTCTTCCCATTGAGACGCTTCAAGTCGAGCCCCTCATCAAAGAGGCGGTCTATATCTTTCCTGTATATTGTATTTTCCGACATTGCTAAATGAGTTTTCACAAAGTGAGGAGTTATTTTTTTAAGGAGTTAAAGAAGTTAATGGAAGTTATCACTCCCTTCGGTCGTTCGGGAAGTTAAGGGACAACAGCCTTAGAGGGAACGGAGAAGGGGCAAGTCCACAAAAGCATTTGTCTTAACTTCTTAACTCCTTAACTCCTTAACTTGAGTAACTTCTTAACTTGAGTAACTTACTTAATCCATCCCTCGGGCTGCACCTTCATCAGAGCCTTGAGAATCTCAAGGTCCTCTACAGTTGTAATCTTGATATTCTTCTCCGATCCCGGCACGATGTGCATCTTTCTTCCACCCAGCTCAGCCATCAGTGTACACGATGCCACCGAGTTGTCGATGCCCTTGGCCTTCGCCTCCTCGTGCGCAGCTATCAAGTTGCCCAGCCTGAAAGTCTGAGGCGTCTGCGTACGAATCAGTTTGTCGCGTGGAATACTTGTCGTTGTCGTAAACCCGTCCTCACTCTCCAGGATAGCCTCACGACACTTGATGCCCGTAATCGCATAACCATACTTCTGACAGATGGCGATGTTGGAAGAGATAATATCCTGCGAGAGCAGAGGGCGCACGGCATCATGCACCAGCACAAGGTCGTCGTCGCTGCATCCAGCCTCTTTCAGACCATAGATGCCATTGTGTATCGATTCCTGTCCGTTGGCTCCACCTGGGAAAATCCACTTCAGCTTCGTAATACAAAACTGGTTGGCGTACGACTGCAGCACCGTTTCCCATCCAGCCAGGCACACCACGGCGATTCCCTGTATGTCGGGATGCTTCTGAAATGCCATCATCGTATGGATGATAATCGGACAATTATCCACGTGCATAAACTGTTTGGGAATGTCCTGTCCCATTCTGTTGCCAGAACCGCCGGCTATAATAAGAGCATAGTTCATATCAATAATTCTTTTATCTTGTTTCACACAAACACGCACCATGCATGTTGTCGTGGTGCAAAGATACAAAAAATAAAACAACTATTCCCCTTTTCTCGAAAAACTATCAATCATTTCGCCAATTTCTTCTTCATCCACGATAAACAGTCACATCAAGCGACAGGCGAAATCGGGCTCACGCCCACCTCAGTCTCAGCGAATTGAGCACGACACTCAGACTCGAGCAAGCCATAAGTCCACTTGCCCACATAGGAGTAATCTGGAAGTCGATGCCAAAGATGTGGAGCACGCCTGCCGCCAGGGGAATGCACACGATGTTGTAGACAAAAGCCCAGAAGAGATTCTGCCAAATCATGCTCACGGTCTTGCGGCTCAGCACGACTGCATCAGGAAGAGCCATGAGGTCATCGCTCATGAGCGTTATCTGAGCCACATCCATCGCCACATCCGTTCCACGCCCTATCGCGATGCTCACATCCGCCAGGGCAAGAGCCTGCGTGTCGTTGATGCCGTCGCCCACCATAGCCACTCGCTTGCCTTGCTGCTGCAACGTCTTCACCAAAGCCTGCTTGTCGCCAGGCAGCACCTTGCTGTGATAGTTGCCGATACCTGCTTCCTGCGCCCAGTAACGGGCTGCCTCCTCCTTGTCGCCACTCATCATGTACACCTCGATGCCTTCCTGCCGAAGTGCCGTCATCGCTTCCTTGGCATGGGGTTTGAGCGATTCACGCTCCTGCAGAGACAGTTGGTCTTGTCGGGTGAAATCTATATTGGGATTGGGAATAGTAAGCGTTCCCGTCTTGTCGATTACAAGTGCATCCACCTTTCTGAGATTCTCCAAAGCAGATGCGTCCTTGATGAGGATTTGCTTCTGAGCCGCCTTTCCTATACCTACCATCAAGGCCGTGGGAGTGGCCAGTCCCATGGCACATGGACAGGCAATGACCAAAACGGCGACTGCCGACAGGATGGCTTGCGGCAGCGCCTCGTTGCCACCCACAATCCACCACACTAAGAAGGTGATGAGGGCGATGGCTGCCACGGCAGGAACGAAGATCAGAGCTGCCTTGTCTACAATGCGCTGCACCGGAGCCTTGCTGCCCTGTGCCTCCTGAACCATTCGGATGATGTGCGCCAGGGCGGTGTTCTCGCCAATCTGCTTGGCTCTCATGCGGAGCTTTCCCTGACTCGGAATGGTGCCAGCCAGCACGTTGTCGCCTGCCTTTTTCATCGCCGGAGTCGGTTCGCCGCTGATCATCGCTTCATCTACATAGGCAGCATCGGGAGTCATGAAACTCTCTGCCTGGGTAACCACGCCATCCACCGGAATCTTCTCGCCGGCTCTTACCTCTATCATGTCGCCTATCTGAATGGTGGAAATCGGCACTTCCTCCATCTTGTAATCGTTGGTGCCTTCTATCTTCTCGTAAGTCACCAGTCGGGCGGTTTTCGGCTGCATTCCCATCAGTTGGCGGATGCTGCTCGCCGTACTGTCCTTTGCCTTTTCTTCCAGGCATCTGCCGGTCAGCACGAAGGTGATAATCATCACGGAAGCATCGAAATAAGTGTGCCATTCTATGCCTCTCGCTCCCCAGACCATTTCTCCGAAGAAGGTGTTGAAGGTGCTGAAAATGAAGGCTATCAGGGTGCTGAGCGCCACGAGCGAATCCATGTTTGCCGTATGATGCAGGAGCTGCTTCCAGGCGGAAACATAAAACTGTTTGCCGCAGTAAAGCAAGTTGGCGAGTGTCAGGAGCAGACAAATCTGGTTGGCGAAGGAACCGGTATGGGAAATCCATCCCATGGAGAAACACATCGTCAGGATGGCAAAGAGCCATGAAGCAAGGGTTCGGCGACGCAAGAGCGTGAACTCGCGGCGGTTGATTTCCTCCACGCTTCTGTCGTTTTCGATAACGAGGTCGTAGCCGGCGTTGCTGATTTCCCGTTTCATATCTTCCAGAGAGATGATGTCGGGGGCATAATCCACCAGGGCTGTTCGGCTCGCCAGGGAAACTGAGGCGGAGTTGATACCTTCGAGCGACTGCAGTTTCTTTTCTACATTGGCAGAGCATACGCTGCACGCCATGCCTATTACAGGTATTGTTTTCTTCATTTTTGTTCTATTTTTATGCGTAAGATACTTAAAGTGTGAGCACCAATGCCCACAAACCTTTCGCTGTGCAAAAGTACAAAGATTATTTGTGTCGTGAATAATCTAAAATGATTTTTTAGTATAAATTAGGAGGAAGTGTCATCAGTTACATCCTGTACGCCCCCAGAAAAGTACTTAGTCATGAGCTAAACCCAACGACGCATTGCGATGTATATTTATACTGTATATTCATACAATAATAGCTAAAAAAGGATTTCCCAACTGAAAAACAGAATCCACCCAACTGGGAAAAAATTTTTTCCTAACTGCATTTTTTATTTTTCACAGTTAAGTATAGCAAGCTGATGAATATTTATACACAAGCTTTCTTACTACTTTTTTCTTATTTTACGCAAAAAAAGGCAGACTCCAAACCCACATGGAATCTGCCCTCATCATTTATGTAAAATCATCAACTTATGAAAATTCACATTACTTTACTTCGATCTTCTTGGTTGTCTTAGCCTCTTCCTTAGGAGTAAGCTTTGGAATCTCAACCTCAAGAACACCGTCAGTTACCTTTGCTGAAATATGCTCACGGTCGGCATCCTCAGGCAAGGTGTAACACTGCTGGTAGTTGCTGTAAGAGAACTCACGACGCAGATAGTGCTCGTGTTTGTCTTCATCCTTATGTTCCATCTTGTTCTCGATAGCGATGCAGAGATTGCCGTCATTGTCGAGATTGACGCGAACCCATTCTTTCTTCAAGCCAGGAGCAGCAACCTCCATGGTGTAAGCTTTATCGTTCATCTTGATATTGGTGGCAGGAGCTGTAGCGACATTCATGCGTGGCATCAAGTCGGTGTCAAAGAAATTGTCCTCAAACCAATTACTCAACCAATTAGAATCATTATTTCTACGAGCTAATAACATAATTAAAACCTCCAATTTTCTTTTACTCGTCCTCTCGGTGTCTTGCGACTCCGTCGGGATTTCTATTTGTTATACTTTTGTTTATTATTCACTTTTGTTTGATTGCCTCGAGCCTCAAGACTCAGCCAACTCATTGATAGTCATCGTCTTGTAGCTTTCCGCTTTCACGGATGGATAGTGCAAGATACGTGCCAGTTCACGATGCAGTCCTTTTGTTGCCAGTTCTGTCGCAGGCAAATGCCAAAGGTGTCAGCAAAGTTTAAAATAATTATACTTTACTGACAAGGCTATCGGCTGTTAGCATTCCATTTGACTGTGAGGTACAACAAGTAGATAGTCTAAAAATAACCGACCTCCAACTTAATAAATGTTATAAAGGATTTCTTTTTCGCCCATTAGGTTGTTTTGTGGGGTATTTATTGTAAATTTGCAGTATAATTAATAAGGTATACATATTAACCCAAGATAGAATTAACGAAAACAAAATAAAACATGATCAAGAGATTATTGTCATTTCTCGACGCTTCGCCAGTCAATTTCCTGGCAGTAAAGAACCTTACTGATGAGTTGCAGCAACATGGTTATCGCCGCATTGACACTACCGAGGCATTAGGCACGGTAAAGGCCGGCGACAAGTTTTTTGTCACCAAGAACGATTCCTCTATCTATGCCTTCCAGATAGGCAGAAAAGCCCTGGCAGAAACAGGATTCCACATGATTTGCGCCCATTGCGACTCACCTACATTCCGCATCAAGCCTCATGCAGAGATAGACTGCGAGGGAGGTATTGTGAAACTCAACACCGAGGTATATGGAGGGCCCATCATGTCGACATGGTTCGACCGTCCGCTCACCCTCGCAGGAAGAGTCATCGTGAAGAGCAAGGACGTGATGACCCCCACTACCCTCCTGCTGCACGTGAAGCGTCCATTGCTGCAGATAAGCAACCTGGCCATTCACTTCAACAGACAGGTGAACGATGGGGTGAAGCTGAGCCGACAGAAAGATGTGCTTCCTATCCTGGGAATCATCAACGACGAGCTGGAGAAAGGCAACCTGCTGATGAACATCATCCTCGAGGAACTGAACAAACAGCAGACCGTGGCTCGCGAGGACATTCTCGACTTCGACCTCTATCTGGCTGATGCCACTCCTGCCTGCACCTTTGGCGCGCACAATGAGTTGATCTCTTCGGGAAGACTCGACGACTTGTCTATGTGCTTCGCCGGACTTGAGGCGCTGTTGGCTTCACAACCCACCGACACCACTCAGGTGCTTGCCATCTTCGACAACGAGGAGACGGGCTCGCAGACCAAGCAGGGAGCCGGAAGTCCTTTCCTCTCCTATATGCTCAAGCGCATCGCCCTGGCTCAGGGCGGAACCGAGGAGGCTTATTATCAGGCTGTGGAGCGTGCCTTCATGATTTCGGCAGACAATGCCCATGCATGGCACCCCAACTACTCCGAGAAATACGACCCTACCAACCATCCTATGCTGGGAGGCGGACCGGTCATCAAATTTAATGCTGCCCAGAAGTATGCCAGCGACGCCTATTCTGCATCGGTCTTTGCCGGCCTGTGCAAGAAGGCAGGTGTGCCTTGCCAGCGCTTTGTGAACCACAGTGATGTGGCAGGAGGAAGCACATTGGGCAACATCCTTGCCTCTTCCATTCCGCTGCGCGGTGTCGACATGGGAAATGCCATCCTTGCCATGCACAGCTGCCGCGAGACTGGAAGCACTGCCGACCATGAGTTCTGCGTCAAGGTGTTCACACAGTTCTATCAGGAATGACATGACACGATGAAAAGCATTCAATTGTATCAACAAAGATATGATGAGAAGTGGATATCGGAAGATTGTCATAGCATGCGACTCTTATAAGGGTTGCCTTACGAGCAGGGAGGTGAATGACACAATAGCAGGAGCTTTGTCGGCTCCCGAAATCATAACCCTCGAAATGAGTGATGGGGGCGAGGGAATGCTCGATGCATTTCTCTCGGCAATGAAGGGTGAACGGGTGAGGATTCATGCTCATGATGCCCTAATGCGATGGACGGAGGCTGAGTACGGAATAGTGGACAATACTGCTATTATCGAGATTGCGCAGACAGCAGGCCTGGCTTTGATAGAGCCCGAACAGCGCAACCCGATGAAGGCTACGTCCTGGGGCGTGGGCGAGATGATAGTGAATGCCTATCGCCGGGGCGTGACCCATTTCATCGTGGGATTGGGCGGCAGTGCCACTTCAGATTGCGGTATCGGAATGCTCAAGGCTATGGGCGACGACTGGAAGACGATACGCAGGGAATGCAGCTTTGTTCTGGCTTCGGACGTTACCAATCCTCTTTGCGGCGAGAACGGCGCGGCTCATGTCTTTGCTCCTCAAAAGGGAGCAGACTCTAAGATGGTGGAAATGCTGGATGCCCGTGCCCGGAAGTTTGCCGAGGTGAGCGCCAAGCATTTCGGTTATGACAGGAGTGAGGTTCCGGGAGCTGGTGCTGCCGGTGGTTTGGGCTACGCCTTCCTGCAATATTTCAATGCCAAGGCTCGTCCTGGGGCTGAGCTTCTTTTAGAGAAAATTGGGTTTGACGCCTTGATTCAGAATGCTGACCTTGTGATTACAGGCGAAGGACATAGCGACCGGCAGACCTTGATGGGGAAACTGCCACAAAGAATCCTTGAGCATGTTACCAATCAGAAAATATGGCTTGTATCGGGTGGCGTGAGCGACAGGCAGGCGATGCTGGATGCTGGCTTCGACAGAGTGATTCAGGTTACTCCGGACAACATGCCTTTGGATGTGGCGTTGAAACCAGATGTGGCACGCAACAACATGATAAAAGCGATCTTAATGGAAGAGAAACAATGAAATACATCATTTTTGATTTTGACGGGACTATCGGCGACTCACAACGGCTGATAGTAAAGACCCTGCAGGACACGATGCGGGAAAGAGGACTCGAGGTGAAGTCGGACGAGGCTTGCGCCAAAACGATCGGACTTCGGCTCGACGAGGCCTTTGTGGCACTCTTTGGCATGAGTGCCGAAGAGGGTAAAGCCTGTGCTGCCACTTATCGCGAGATTTTCATGAAGAACAAGGAAATCATGATTGTCGAGCCTTTCCCTCATGTGATAGAAACGCTCCGTGAACTTCATCGACGCGGCTTCGTACTGGGCGTGGCAAGCAGCCGCAGCCATTGTTCGCTCGACGGCTATGTCAGGCAGATGGCGCTCGACAACATCTTCACCTCTATAGTGGCGGGCGACGATGTGGAGCATGTGAAGCCTGCCCCCGACATGGTGTGGCGGGCTCTGAAAGAGATGAATGGAGAAATAGAAGAAGCCTTGGTCGTTGGCGACATGACATTCGATGTGGACATGGCGCACAACGCTGGTTGCAAGGCGTGCGCCGTGACTTATGGCAACGGAACCCGCGAGCAACTTGCCTCAGCCGACTGGATCATCGACGATTTCGCAGAATTGCTGCAGAAATTGGATTTTTTGAGAAGTTAAAGGAGTTAAAGGAGTTAAAGGAGTTAAGACAAATGCTTTTGTGGACATGAAATTAACATTGAACATTAAACATTCCCTCAAGGCATTTGTCTTAACTCCTTTAACTCCTTTAACTCCTTAACTCCTCCACTTCCCTGTTTGCGAAAGTTGAGTGCTTGATTAATCTTGTTTTTCGATGATCTTCATTCCTTCTTCCACAGCCTGCATGTTGAGCGGAATCATGGCGTGATGACGCTCAGGCAACGACTTGTAGAGAGCCTTGTTCAGTCCGTCGGTGCTTACTACCGGACAAACCTTGAGCAGTCCGCCAAGTACAATCATGTTGAACACCTTGGAGTTCTTCATCTCGGCAGCCTTGTCCATGGCATCAATGCGATAGACGGTAATGTCCTTGCGCTGTGGCGGATTGATGACTCCATAGCCGTCATAAATAAGGATTCCTCCAGCCTTCACCTTGGGCTCAAACTTATCGAGCGACGGCTGGTTGAGCACGATGGCCACATCGTAATGGCTGAGGATAGGCGATGAAATGCGCTCATCGCTCACGATGACTGTCACGTTGGCTGTACCGCCTCGCTGCTCGGGTCCATAGGCAGGCATCCACGTAACCTCCTTATCCTCCATCAGTCCTGAGTAGGCCAGGATCTTTCCCATAGAGAGGACGCCCTGTCCACCAAAACCGGATATTATGATTTCTGTCTTCATTTGTTTCTATTTGTTTTAGGGAAGAGCAAATGAATTTTTCACTCTTCATTCTTCACTTACAGTCCCGTCGTATCCTTCAGGTCTCCCTTCACATACTCCTTAAACATATGCTCCTCCATCCACTTGTTGGCTTCTACTGGTGAAAGCTTCCAACCGCTGTTACAGGTGGAGACGATTTCCACAAGACTGGAACCAAGTCCCTTCATGCTTGCCTCGAAAGCTTTGCGGATGGCTTTCTTGGCTTTGCGGATGCTGGCTACGCTTTCCACACTCTGACGGCTCACATAGCAGGTTCCCTGAAGATGTGATGCCAGCTCGGTAATGTTGAGTGGATAACCATGAAGGTCGGGCTGACGTCCGTAAGGACAAGTAGAGGTTTTCTGTCCAAGCAGTGTTGTCGGTGCCATCTGTCCTCCCGTCATGCCATAGATGGCATTGTTGATAAAGATGGCTGCTACGTGCTCGCCACGGTTGAGGGCATGGATGGTTTCGCAGGCTCCGATACAAGCCAGGTCGCCATCACCCTGATAGGTAAAGACGAGGCGGTCGGGCCAAAGACGTTTTACTGCTGAGGCACAGGCAAGAGCTCGTCCATGAGCTGCTTCCTGCCAGTCGATGTCAAGGTAACGATAGGCAAAGACGGCACAGCCTACAGGGCAGATACCCACGGCTTTGTCTTCCATTCCCATTTCCTCGATTACCTCGGCCACGAGCTTATGCACCACACCATGAGAACAGCCCGGGCAGTAATGCATCGGGGTATCGTTCATCAGTGTTGGTTTCTTATAAACCAGGTTTTCTGGTGATATGATATTGTTCGTCATTATTTTGTACTTTGAGTATTGCTGATAAGTTGTTTTACAGCCTCAACGATTTCTTCTGGTTCAGGAACAATTCCTCCCAAGCGTCCGAAATGTTCTACGGGGACTTTTCCATTGACTGCCAGACGCACGTCTTGTACCATTTGTCCGGCATTGATCTCGGCTACGAGTATGCCTTTGCAGCGCTGAGCAAGCTCATGAAGCTGCTTCTCCGGGAAAGGCCATAGGGTGATGGGACGGAAAAGTCCTACCTTGATGCCTTGCTGACGGGCAACCTCGATACTCTTCTCTGCTATACGGGCGGCACTTCCGAAAGCAACGATGACATAGTCGGCATCTTCGATATGCTCAGTAGCATAACGCACTTCTTTCTCGCGTATGGTTTGGTATTTCTGCTGCAGATGTAGGTTGCGCTGCTCCATCACCTCTGGCTTGAGCTCGAGCGAGGTGATGATGTTGGGCTGGCGGTCTTTGCTTCTGCCGATAGTTGCCCAAGGGCACTCGCGCGCTATTTCCTCTTCGGTGCGGCGGGGCTTCATAGGCGGCAACACCACACGTTCCATCATCTGTCCGATGACGCCATCACTCAGTATCATGGCAGGATTGCGATAACGGAAAGCCAGGGTGAAAGCCAAGTCTACGAAGTCGGCCATTTCCTGTACCGACGCCGGGGCAAGTACGATCACGTTGTAGTCGCCATTGCCTCCTCCACGCGTTGCCTGGAAATAGTCACTCTGCGAAGGCTGGATGGTTCCCAGTCCTGGACCGCCACGCTGCACATTGACGATAACGCCCGGCACTTCGGCACCTGCCATATAGGCGATGCCTTCCTGCATGAGAGCCACACCTGGACTCGACGAAGTGGTAAGCACGCGCTTTCCGGCTCCGGCTCCTCCGTACACCATATTAATAGAGGCTACCTCGCTCTCTGCCTGGAGCACAACCATACCTGTCGTCTCCCAAGGCTTGAGGAGCGCAAGGGTCTCAATGATTTCTGTCTGTGGAGTGATGGGATAGCCAAAGAAGCCATCTGCTCCACATCGTATACAGGCATGGGCGATAGCCTCATTGCCTTTCATAAGTGTTACTTCTTGTTCTGCCATTGTTAGATTTCCTCCTTTTTGCGATAAACGGTGATACAACCGTCCGGGCACACGATGGCACACGATGTACAGCCTACACAAGCCTCGGCATGCACTGGTTCTACGTAACGATAGCCATGCACGTTCACCTTCTTTTCGGCAAGCGCTATGACATCGTGAGGACAGGCCTCCACACAGAGCGCACAGCCTTTGCATCGCTCTGTATCTACCACAATTGCCCCTAAAATTTTATTCTTTGTCATGGGTTATAATAGTCTTTACAATAAAAGCCGAGGATATTATCGAGCATTTCCTTGGCTACGACGGCAGGGCTGTCGGGGTCAAGGGCTATGGCTTCCATATAACAATCGAGAGCATGCTTGTAATCACCTTGCTTGCGATAGGCATTGCCCTGTAGATAATATTCCTGAGCTGTCATTTTTCTGCTGATGTTCTTTTTAATTTGCTGTGCGAAATTAATAAAATAAGCTAACTAAAAAGAATTATCCGCCGAGATTTAAACTATATTAATGTTGTTTTGCGGAAAAATGCGCACACAATATTTCAGTGTGCAATTTTTAAAGAATAATGTGCGTTATTTCTAATATTATATTCTATAAGAACATGATTCGCCACTTAACGCAGCTGGCCACGGTAAATGACGAACAATACTATACCTCGTAACAGAAGGTAGAGAACGAAGGCCAACCACAAGGCATGATTGCCCAGTAAAGGATGCAGAACGAAGAACAGAACGAAGAACGAAACTGAGGCAATGGCGGTGGAACAGAGCATCGACTTTGACTGGGTGATACCGACAAAGATGCCGTCAAAGACGAATGCCGACATGCCCGACAACGGAATCAGCACTGCCCACCAGAAATACGCACCGGATGCTGTTATCACCTCCTCGTCACTGGTGAGCAACGAGAGAAAGTTCTCGCCACCTATTATATATAATAAGGTGAAAACGACAGCTACGCCTGCACCAAACATCATCGTTCTCTTCACTACTTCCCGGAACGCCGCCCAGTTTCCTGCTCCATAATACTTGCCACTCAATGCCTCTGCCGCATAGGCGAAGCCATCCATAAAATAAGAGAAGATGGTGAAAAGTGTCATCAGCAAGGTGTTGACAGCCAACACCAGCGTGCTCTCACGGGAACCTGCTGCCGTAAAGAAAAGATTGACAGCCACCAGACATACGGTACGGAGAAATATGTCCCTGTTGAGCGAGAAGAATCGTTTCAGTGGTTCGGAATCAAAGATATGGTGACGATAATCATACTTGCCCAATCTGCGATAGTAGAGGCGATAGAGCACAAAAGCCATCAGAAATCCCCACCATTGGGCGATGACCGTTCCGAGTGCCACACCTTCTACCGTCATCCTGCAGACGAAGACAAGCATCAGCGAAGCGATGATGTTCACCACATTCTGCGTCAGCGACACTACCATCGGGATGCGGGTGTTCTGCATACCGATAAACCAACCCGTGAATCCATAAAGTCCAAGCACAGCGGGAGCACCCCAGATGCAGACATAGCAATATCTGCGAGCCAACTCCACGACATCCGCCTCGGGTGACATCGCCCACAGTCCGCATCCTATCATCCATCGCTGAAGGATAAAGAACAGCAAACCTATCCCCACACCGATACTCAGAGAGCGCACCAGGAGTCGCTGTACCTCGGAAAAGTCTCGTCTTCCCAATGCCTGCGAGGTCATTCCGCTGGTTCCCATGCGCAGGAAGCCGAACAACCAGTAGATGACATTGAAGAGCATCGAGCCCACAGCGATGGCTCCGATATAAGACGCATCGCCGATATGACCGACAATGGCGACATCCACCAAACCCAAAAGCGGTACCGTGATATTGCTGATTATCGACGGTACCGCTAAATGTAATATCTTCCTATTCATTAAATCTTAAACTTCGCAGCCTGCTCCTCGATGTAAGCTGCATCGCTGAAGTAGTCGATACGCATGGCTTTGCGAACCTCATCCATGGTCTGGGCTGCAAAGGAACGGGCATCCTCACTGCCCTTCTTCAGGATGTTGAACACCTCAGGAATATCCTGCTCGTACTCATGACGGCGGGCACGGATAGGAGTAAGCATCTTGTTGAGCACACTGTTGAGGAATTTCTTACAGGTTCCGTCACCGATGCCTCCCTTCACATACTGAGCCTTCAGTTCGTCAAGATTCTGGAACTCTGGCCAGAACTCAGCGAAGTCCTCGGGTGTAGAGAATGCCTCGAGATAAGTGAACACGGCATTGCACTCCAGATGTCCTGGTTCTTCCATACTCATACGTGGAGCACCGTTCGACATCTTCTTCACCTTCTTCCATACCGTCTTCTCGTCGTCGCTCAGATAGATACAGTTGCCAAGACTCTTACTCATCTTCTCTTTACCATCGGTACCTGGAAGACGACGGCAAACCACATTCTCAGGGAGCATGATCTCCGGCTCTACAAGCACAGGAGCGTAAATCTGATTGAAACGGCGCACCAACTCACGTGTTACCTCCAGCATTGGTTCCTGGTCTTCACCTGCAGGAACGGTTGTAGCTTTGAAGGCTGTGATGTCAGCAGCCTGACTTACTGGATAGCAAAAGAAGCCAAGAGGAATGTTGGCCTCGAAGTTGCGCATCTTGATCTCGGTCTTCACCGTTGGGTTGCGCTGAACACGAGATACGCTGATGAGGTTCATCAAATAGGTGGTGAGCTCGGCAAGCTCAGGAATCATACTCTGAATATAGAGTGTGCACTTCTGTGGATCAAGGCCTGCAGAGAGGTAATCGAGAGCCACTTCGGTGATGTTCTGACGTATCTTCTCTGGGTTGTCTGCATTGTCAGTAAGAGCCTGCACATCGGCCATAAACACGAACATCTTGTCGAAGTCGCCTGCATTCTGCAGTTGTACTCGGCGCTGCAATGAGCCGATGTAATGCCCCAAGTGGAGCTTGCCTGTTGGACGGTCGCCCGTCAATATTATCTTTCCCATATTATTACGATTGTTTCTGTTATACGAAAAATAGTCAGCCTGTCTGCTATTTTTAGTGCAAAGGTACAGCAAAAAGGGCAAAACACAAAATAAATAGTTACTTATTTTGAGTTTTTGCCCCTTACGCGTCACTTACCATGTGTATTTTGATTGGCAAATCACAGTTGTGTTGTGACAGCGAAAACAAATTACTTCTTGGTGATCACTACTTGTTTCTCATTGAAAGCACTGCAAGCATCTACCAACTTCAAGACTTTGTCCCAGTTGGCTACAGGTTCCTCACGATGCAAGAAACTCTTGCTTACATGCACTATGATCTTGCCAGCCCCGGCACTTGCCTTCACCGCGAACTCGCCACAATCGTTGCTGACGGTGGTATTCAGTTTCTTCAATGACTCAGCTGAAGCCTGATAGCCTTTGGGCAAAGCCACCTCTATATTCCACTCATCAGCAAATGCCATTTTACGCCAGATACGATCCTTGCGGATGCGGTCATTGCCTTCCAGTTTCATCTGCTCTCCTATCAGCTTGCCCACAGCCAGCATCATACTGCTTCCTGCACGTTTCACCAATCCTTCCATCTCGTAATCTACATGATAAACGAAGTCTGCGCTGTCTTTTCGGATGCCCACACAATCGAGTCCATAACCATTTACCTTGACTGGCTCCGCTTCATGATAGCCTTTTATCTCTTCCTTGAACTGGTCGGGTTGCTCCTTTTGCTTGTACTCGGCAAAGTCAGACTTCATGACGGAAGCATCTTTCTTCAAGAAAGCACTATAAGGATCAGACTCATCATACTTCAAATAACGCCAAAAAGCGGCAAGATGGTCGGGACCATACAGATAATAATCTGGCGAGCTAACCATTTGTCCGTATTCTTTCTGTGCGCCAGAATAGTCTATGCTGCGGTGAATATTCATCTTGGTACCATCGATGTTGACCTTAATGGTGACGACAGACTTGTTAGTGGCAGCTGTACTTACAGGGATTTCGAATGGCGCATCAACATCCTGCATATATGCCTTACGCCCCTGGAACTTATAAGGGATGTCCGATGCCACCTTAGGAAAGGTACCAGGGAAATAATACAGGTTGGTTCCCTTGAGGCGGAAGAACCAAGTGGTAGAATTATAGTTGATGAGCTTGTCGACAGGCAATTCGCCAACAGCAGTCGTGATGCCCATTTCCACTTCTACCCCTAACTTACGCAAGAAGTTGGGCACACGGTTGAAGGCTTCTTGGCTTGTTCCACCAGTAACATATTCATAAGCATAAATACGGTCTGCTTTCTCGTCGGCAGGCATCGACTCATCCTTAGCCGACTTATACACACTGCGTTTCTGCGCAGAAAGACCTGCTGCCGAATAGCCGTTCTTGCTAACATAAGACTTCATCAGCTTCCAGTCATCTTGTAGGATGGGCGCAACATCAGGGTTAGCTCGAACACCTTTCTGACGCATGGCCTTCTCGACCACCATGGTCTTCGACTTAGTGGGCGTAATGTACATCAAAACATAAGGAGACTGCAAGGAAGAGTTATACCAAGCAGACGGCTCTCCATCGACAGGTTGGTCCATCACCAAATCAAGCACGGCGTTTTTATCCTTGTCCGTGGTCTGCTTAAATTCGGGAGCCCCATTCATCGAGCGATAAACTGTAGACAAACTTTGGTCTAACACGCAATGCACTCTGCTATAAAGAATCGGCTCGTCTTGGCGAAAATAAAAAGTAAAAGGATCCAACCGCTGTTCCTGCGTGTCAATCTGGTTGAGAGAAAATACGTCAATACAGTCGCCGACCTCCAATCCTGGCACGGCAATCTTCTGGCTCAAGTCCTTGCCTTTCTTACCTTCCTTGACATCCACATAGTCATCGAAGTCGACCACTTGCACCTTGCCATCTTTCTTGAGCACACGAATACCCAGGACGGTATTGGTCTTATTGTGATATGCCCCTACCCACTTTTTTGATTTCGTGCGGAAAGAAAACTCAGAATAATCCTTCAAGGCTTTCTTGTCGTTGAGTTGTATCAGCATACGCTCCATGTCTTCGCAGTCTATCTGACGTGTCAGACGGAGGTTAACAAACAATTCCGTTGTTGCCTTACGGTAATAATCGGTACTCAACTCCCGGTAATAAGAGAGGATAACAGCCGATTCGTTCTTGTACTTCGCTGGCACTGTGCGTTTCTTGAAGTCAGCAGGAGTATTGTCCCACACTTCTTGACGCACTTTCTGAGCCAACTTGAGGTAATCAGCCTTGTCGTCAGCCTTAACAGGCAAACATACGAGTTGCATTGCCAAAAGGAAGAAAGCAACTCCCATCATTCTCACATGTTTCATAGTTCAACCTTTAAAATGTATAACATTGCTTATTTAGTTTGCAAAACCACTTGCTCGTTGCAAGCATCATTCCATTCGGAAACCAATTTGTTCCATTCCAGAATATCCTTCAAGGCTACTCGCCTGTTCTTGATGACATACTCCTTTTTCATGACGACACGATTGCCTTGTTTGGAAAACGTACAAGACAAGTCTGCCCAATGGGTATGCGACGCAAAAGGAGCAGGGAGTTCCTGCACACACATACCTTTTGGTACTGAGAGACTGACCTTGCGCACATTCTTCAGTTTCATACCTATCATATAGTCGGAAACCCGCTTGGTAGTATCTACTTTCTCCAACCACACATCTTTGTCCTGATTCATATCCACATAGAGGTATTGGTCTGCCGACACTCCCACGTTTCCTTTATAAAAAGAGGAAGAGATGGCGAGCTGTTCGTCTTGGGGCCTACTACCTTTGAGCACCACATCCCTCATTTCGTCATTATTGCCGTCCATTCCCAACAAACGAGACAGAAATTGCTGTCTGTCATCTTGCGCAGCTGCGTCGTATGCCGACAAGACCATGGCTTTCATATCTCCTTTCCAAGAAGAATTCAGAGTGCCCTTCATGGCATAATTGCCATCCCCCTCTACGGAAAGTGCACAATCGTATTCCACAGATGAGGAACAAGCTTCCTGGGGCAATGTGGGCAACGTATAGACCCGGCATCCTTCTCCTTCTTCCACCAAAGCCTGTCGTCCCTGAATATTTGTAGGAATATACCCTAAGGGTATGTAAGAATTGGTGGCATCAAGATAATAGGGCTTACCCTGGTAGAACACCGTGCATATCGCATGATTGACAGAGGAAATGGTGGGTACTTCATGCGATGTATAAGGAATGTCATCTGTTCCGATATCTGTCTGTCGCGCATCAAAACCCTGAGCCTTCAACAAGGTTTTCAGCAAGAGCGACATGGCCTTACAGTCACCATATCGCTTACGGATCGTTTCGGCAGGAGTGGCTGGCTGATGGGCAGAAACGCCGGCCTCGTATGCCAAATAGCGTATGTGGCTTTGCACCCAGGCAAAGGTGTTGGCAATTTTCTCCTTGTCACTCTTTGCTCCTTGGGCTATCTCTGCAAGGATTTCCGCTTGGTTTGGAATCGAACAGTCGACATCTGCCATTTTCTTAGACCAAGCGAACATATCCTGTTCATCCTTGAACGAACCTATTACGAGCAAATGAGGAACAGTATAGCCCCAGGCTGGAGCTCCCTCCTCGGAAACTGGCACAGACAAGCCGTGCATGACATAGGTAAACACGGAGTCGCCAGCCTCATCGGCCACAGCAGTCTTGACCACATCGGAAGGAAGGTTACACTCCTTGAGATGATATTGAGATAAAGCCTTCGGGATAACCACCTGGACGGTTTTGTTCTCTACATAATACTCTTCGGGGAAAGAGATTCTTGTGAAATAAACAGGATCGATAAAGGTTCGTGCAAAAGAGGCCTTCAAAGTCTTACCCACCTTGGGTATCCGATAATTGAAATAACAGACCTTGGTGTCATCAAAGAAGATATTCTCAGGTGTAGCTGACTTATATTGTGCCGTGCCCTTGGAGGAAGCTTTGTCCAAACGGATAAAATCTCCATAGTAGACATTCGGCTGAACAAGTGCTGCATATTTTGTCACGCCATATTCCAAATCCGTCGTATTCGAGATGACAGGAATACCATCGGAATTCACCTTAAACTTATACCGATCCACACAGTTTACTATATGCACATTGTCGTCCACGCCTTGAGCCGCAGCAGACAATACGCTCAGAAAACACAGATAAATAAATACAGGTTTTATTGTCATCAGAATGGTGTTATGAATTAAATGCCCCCCCGATGTATAAAACAAAGGAAGGGCATTTTATATATTATTCAAGTTTCGCAAATTTTGCCCCACACGCCCTGAAGGGGCAGAAGCTCTTAGCCCAGGGCAGCGCCCTGGGTTATTTTGGACGCAAACCTGTCGCCCTGTAAGGGCAAAAGCTTTAAAACTCCAGGCAATTTACAAAGCTTTTGCCCTTACAGGGCGCCTTGCCGATTGCCATTATACCCAGGGCGCTGCCCTGGGCTAAGAGCTTTTGGGCCTTCAGCCCGTACTTAAATCACTTAGAACTCTGCGTTCTTAGGAGTACGTGGGAAAGGAATCACGTCACGGATGTTCTGCATACCTGTAACAAAGAGAATCAGGCGCTCGAAACCGAGACCGAAACCAGCATGAGGACATGAACCATACTTACGGGTGTCGAGATACCACTCCATATCCTTCATTGGGATGTTGCGGTCCTTGATCTCGCCCATCAGCTTGTCATAGCTCTCCTCACGGACAGAACCACCGATGATCTCGCCTATCTGTGGGAAAAGCACGTCGGTACCCTGAACGGTCTGACCGCTCTTGCCACCGAAGCCACTCTCCTCCTCGTCTATCTTCATATAGAAAGCCTTGATGGCCTTAGGATAGTTGGTCATGATGACAGGCTTCTTGAAGTGCTCCTCTACCAAGAAACGCTCGTGCTCTGAAGCCAAGTCGTCGCCCCACTCACATGGGAACTCAAACTTCTTGCCTTTGGCAATAGCCTCCTGCAAGATGCGGATACCTTCTGTATAGGGCAGATGAACGAATTCGGAGTTCAGCACACTTTCCAAGCGGGCAATCAGACCCTTGTCGATCATCTTGTTCAGGAATGCAAGATCGTCCTTGCAGTTGTCGAGTGCCCAGCGGATGCAGTACTTGATAAAGTCTTCCTCCAGTTCCATCAAACCAGCCATGTCCAGGAATGCCACCTCAGGCTCTACCATCCAGAACTCTGCCAAGTGGCGGGGAGTATTACTGTTCTCAGCACGGAAAGTTGGACCGAATGTGTAGATAGCACCAAGGGCTGTGGCACCCAACTCGCCCTCCAACTGACCAGAAACGGTCAACGAAGTCTGCTTGCCGAAGAAATCATCAGAGTAGTCTATCTTGCCATCCTCTGTCTTCTTCAGGTTGTAGAGGTTCTTGGTAGTTACCTGGAACATCTGACCTGCACCCTCGCAGTCGCTGGCTGTGATGAGAGGTGTATTGAAGTAGAAGTAGCCATGCTCGTGGAAGTAGGTATGGATAGCCATCGCCATGTTATGACGAATACGCATCACGGCACCAAAGGTGTTGGTGCGGAGGCGCAGGTGAGCATACTGACGCATGTACTCAAAGCTCTGACCCTTCTTCTGCATAGGATAATCGTTGCCGCAGAGACCGTAAATCTCAATGCTTTCGCACTGGATTTCAACACTCTGTCCGGCACCCTGACTTTCAACCAAAGTACCTACAGCACTGATGCAGGCGCCAGTGGTAATCTGACGGAGCTGATTCTCATCGACCTTGGATGGGTCGACTACTATCTGAATATTATTAATAGTAGAACCATCGTTAAGAGCGATAAAATCGACTGCTTTGCTACTACGATGGGTACGCACCCATCCCTTTACATTCACGATTGAGCCATAGGCTGTGCTCTTGAGCAAGTCTACAACTTTAGTTCTTTTTACTGTTTCCATTGTTAATATTATGCTTCAAGGAGTTAAAGAAGTTAAGGAGCTAAGGAGTCAACTCCTTAACTCCTTAACTTCATATTATTGTTTCTTATTCAAAAGCACCCATGCGGAGCATGTCGACTTCCTTCTCTGTCAGGAAGCGCCAGTCGCCACGACGGAGGTTCTTCTTAGTCAGACCGGCAAACTGTACACGGTCGAGCTTGGTGACACGATAGCCAAGGCTCTCGAAAATACGACGAACGATACGGTTCTTGCCACTATGGATCTCGATACCTACCTGTGCCTTGTCGTTGTCATCAGCATACTCTACTGCGTCTGCCTTGATCTCGCCATCCTCAAGAGTGATACCGTCACGAATCTGCTGCAGGTCGTGAGCTGTCACGTTGCGGTCGAGATGTACGTGATAAACCTTCTTCTTCAAGAACTTAGGATGGGTAAGCTTGCTGGCCAGGTCGCCATCGTTGGTCAAAAGAAGCACACCTGTAGTGTTGCGGTCAAGACGGCCTACTGGATAAATACGCTCTGGACAAACATCCTTCACGAGGTCCATCACTGTCTTGCGCTGCTGAGGATCGTCGCTTGTTGTCACATAGTCCTTTGGCTTGTTGAGAAGCACGTAAACCTTCTTCTCCAAGCTGACAGGAGCATCGTGGAACTTCACTTCGTCGGTACGCAGAATCTTGGTTCCCAACTCGGTTACTACCTCACCATTGACAGTAACCACACCTGCCTGAATAAACTCATCAGCCTCACGACGTGAGCAGATACCGGCATTGGCGAGGAACTTGTTCAAGCGCAATGGCTCGTTAGGATCGATGTTCTCCTCCTTATATTCAATACGCTTCTTGAGATTATATTTTGCATTGGGATCGTAGCCTGGTGTGTGTGGACGACCATATCCACCACGGTTGTTGTAGCCACCGCCCTGTGGACGACCATAACCGCCACGGTTGTTGTAGCCACCACCCTGTGGACGACCATATCCGCCACGGTTGTTGTTGTAGCCACCGCCTTGTGGACGACCATAACCGCCCTGCTGACGAGACTGATAACCGCCACGGTTGTTGTTGTAGCCACCACTCTGTGGACGACCATAACCGCCCTGCTGACGAGGCTGATAGCCACCCTCTTCATCATTGTTGTTGAAACGAGGACGATAACCACCCTGTGGACGATTCTGATATCCGCCACGGTTGTTGTAGCCACCACCCTGAGGACGACCATAACCGCCCTGCTGACGAGGCTGATAACCACCACGCTGCTGATAACCACCTTGGCGATGCTCACCATTATTCTGCTGAAGAGCCATTCCGAAACCTTCTGGGCGGAATCCACCTTCATTGCTGCGATCGCTGCTGTAAGCACGCTGCGAGTTGATACGAGGACGCTGTGGGCGTCCGTTACTGCGATAATTTTTCTGATAACCGCCTGCTGGGGTATAACCCTCACGGGCACCTTCATTCGCAGTCGATTCGCTCTGAGGTTTGTTGTCAAATTCTGAATCCATTTTCCTTTTTCTTTCTTAAAAGCCTCACGGCTGGGTTAATAACTTTTTTTAAAATAATTCTTTTAGTTCTTTATATATATATGGTATATGATAAATACTTCGATAGGTAGCGATTGGGAATTGAAGATTAATATCTGTTAGATTCCTGTATAGTTGCTGGGGGTGATAGCCATCAGTTCTGCCTTCACACTGTCGCTCACATTCAAGCCCTGGATGAACTCATGAATGGTCTCCTCGGTCATGTGCTTGTTGGTGCGGGTAAGCGCCTTCAATGCCTCATAAGGATGTGGGTAAGCCTCGCGACGCAAGATGGTCTGAATGGCTTCTGCCACTACTGCCCAGGTGTTGTCGAGGTCTTCCTGCAACTTCTCTTCATGAAGAATGAGCTTGCGAAGTCCCTTCAAAGTGCTCTGAATGGCAATCACACTGTGACCGATAGGTACACCGATGTTACGCAATACGGTACTGTCGGTGAGGTCGCGCTGCAGACGGCTTACAGGAAGCTTCTGTGCCAGGAACTGGAGTATGGCATTGGCTATGCCCAGGTTGCCCTCGCTGTTCTCATAGTCTATAGGATTCACCTTGTGAGGCATGGCACTTGAGCCTACCTCGCCAGCCTTGATTTTCTGCTTGAAGTAATCCATAGAGATATACATCCAGAAGTCGCGGTCGAGGTCGATAATAATGGTGTTGATACGACGAACGGCATCGAAGATGGCACCCAAATAGTCGTAATTGCTGATCTGTGTGGTGTACTGCTCACGCTCCAAGCCCAGCTTCTCGCTGACAAACTTATTGCCGAAAGCACGCCAGTCGTACTGAGGATAAGCCACATGGTGAGCATTGTAATTGCCGGTAGCACCACCAAACTTGGCTGTCACCTTGCATGCCTTCAAACTGTTGAGCTGCTCGGTAAGACGATAGACATACACCATAATCTCCTTGCCCAAACGGGTTGGAGAGGCAGGCTGGCCATGAGTCTTGGCAAGCATTGGTACATCCTTCCACTCATCGGCATAGGTCTGCAACTGAGCTATCAACTCCTCTACCTGTGGATAGAAAACATCCTGAAGTGCTTCCTTCACAGAAAGAGGCACACTGGTATTGTTGATGTCCTGAGAGGTCAAACCGAAATGGATAAACTCCTTGTAAGCATCCAATCCGCCAATCTTATCAAACTCTTCCTTGATAAAATACTCTACAGCCTTGACATCGTGGTTGGTAACCTTCTCGATATCCTTGACACGCTGCGCATCATTCTCATCAAAGTTCTGATATATCTCACGCAAACGAGCAAACAAAGCAGAATCGAAAGAAGCAAGCTGCGGCAAAGGCAACTCACACAAAGTGATAAAATACTCAATCTCTACACGAACACGATATCGTATGAGCGCATACTCGGAAAAATAGTTTGCGAGTGGCTCTGTCTTTCCCCTGTAACGTCCATCTATAGGGGAAATTGCTGTCAGTAAATCTAAATTCATAACCTATACGTATTATTTATAGGGTGCAAAGGTAAAAAAAATCAATGAAAAAGCCGAACAAATAATGATAAATTAGCTTAAAAAGAAAAAAAAGTCTTGCAACTTTTATGTTGCAAGACCTTCATTTGTGGGCGTTGACGGATTCGAACCGCCGACCCTCTGCTTGTAAGGCAGATGCTCTAAACCAGCTGAGCTAAACGCCCTTACTTTTCGTAAGCGGTTGCAAAGGTACTAACATTTTTTGTATCCACCAAACTTTTAGCCAACTTTTTTCATTTTTTCTGCAAAAAAGTTGTTTTTACTGTCTTTTTTGCCTCTTTTCGCCCTTCAAAAGTCAGATACGCCACCTTTTCATCGTGACATATAGCCCCTTGTTATTTCCCGTGATTTGAAATTGATAAAAGACAGTCATCCCAAATACGTGATTTCTATGGATAGGCTTTACCTTACAGAACTTTTGAGCCTTCAGGGCGTGTGGGATAAAACTTGGGAAACTTGAGCTGGATAATATGAAAGAGGTATTGAAAATAATTACCTGCGCATAAATGTTTTTTGCGGAAAAAGTATCATAGTATCATTATTTAGTACGATATCCTTATAAACATCTGATA
>ERZ1026780.237-NODE-237-length-47444-cov-5.671126_pt1 | contig 47444 bp, 40 predicted proteins | sample MGYA00380126_ERZ1026780 | MGnify/ENA primary metagenome ERZ1026780 (study PRJEB33269, sample SAMEA4719762) | human gut metagenome | biome: human-associated habitat; feature: organic feature; material: feces | place: Cameroon | collected 2013-10 ... | reverse complement strand
TTTATAAACTACACTTATAAAGTGCGATTAACAAAGTTACATTCCGTAATTGCCGAAATTCCCCATTTTGCTGAAGCGACGACGTGCGGATTTTGAATTAAACTGTTTAAACAGCTTCTGCATATCGCGATACTGCTTCAAAAGCTTATTGACGTCCTCAACCTGCATACCGCAGCCGGCGGCAATTCTGCGCTTACGCGACGGATTAATTATGTCGGGGTTTGCGCGCTCCTTATATGTCATTGAAAAGATGATTGCCTGAACGCGGTCAAACTGACTCTCGTCTACGTCCATATCCTTTATCTTACTGCCGACGCCGGGAAGCATACCGAGCAAATCCTTCATAGAGCCCATTTTTCTTATCTGCTGAAGCTGTGACAGAAGATCGTTTAAATCAAACTTGTTTTTTCTGAGCTTCTTTTCAAGCTCGGCGGCCTTCTTTTCGTCAAGGGCCATTTCCGCCTTTTCGATAAGAGAGAGCATATCGCCCATTCCGAGAATTCGCGAAGCCATACGGTCGGGGTGGAAATAGTCAAGCTCCGTGAGCTTTTCACCCATACCGACAAACTTTATGGGCTTACCGGTAACGGCTCTCGCGGAGAGTGCCGCGCCGCCTCTTGTATCACCGTCAAGCTTTGTAAGCACCATACCGTCGATGCCGAGCGCATCGTCAAATGCACTTGCCACCGTGACGGCATCCTGACCGGTCATAGCGTCCACAACAAGAAGAATCTCGTGGGGATGAACCTCGGCCTTAATGTTTTTAAGCTCATTCATCAGCGTTTCGTCTATATGCAGACGACCTGCCGTATCTATAAAAACGTAGTCATAGCCCTTATCCTTGGCAAGGGAAACTGCGTCCTTCGCTATTTTAACCGGGTCGCCCTGACCCTCTTCGAACACGGTGACTCCGGCCTGCTCGCCGACTACCTGCAGCTGCTTTATGGCAGCCGGGCGGTACACGTCGCACGCAACAAGCAGCGGTCTGTGACCCTCGTTTTTAAGCTTCAATGCTATTTTAGCACAATGGGTCGTTTTACCTGAGCCCTGCAGACCGCACATCATAATGATTGTGGGCCCGTGTGAAGCGTATGCGAGCTTTGAGCCGGTTCCGCCCATAAGCTCGGTCAATTCCTCATTGACTATTTTTATAACCATTTGAGCCGGTGTAAGACTCTCTAAAACGTGCGAGCCTATTGCGCGCTCGGTAACTTTATTTGTAAAATCCTTTGCGACCTTATAGTTAACGTCCGCTTCAAGAAGAGCGAGGCGAACCTCACGCATAGCCTCTTTAACGTCGCTCTCGGTAAGGTTGCCTTTGCTGCGAAGCCTTTTAAAAGCGGCTTCAAGTCTGTCCGATAATCCTTCAAATGCCATAAACTTACCTCTGTAGTTACTCTATGATAGACAAAGCAAGAGATTTTATCTTTACCGTAGTGTCGTTTATCTCTCGAGAAAGCCCGTGATTTAAATTATAATCGCTGATTTCCTCGGCGCAGCTTATAATATCGTCAAGAGTGGTTTTTATGCCGTTCCATTTTTTTACGAAGCCGAGTCTCGACTCCATCTCGTAGAGCTGCCCTTCGGCACGCTTTATCGCATCGCGCACGCCCTGACGGGTTATGCCCTCGTTTTCGGCAATTTCGGCAAGAGAAAGGTCGTCGTTATAATAAAGATTGATAAAATCACGCTGTTTCGCAGTAAGCATATCACCGTAGAAATCAAGCAGAATTGTTATTTCAACATTATTTGCCAAAACTACCACTCCTTAAAGAAAAAGTCCCTGTAAAGCCAGCGACTTTACAAGGACATATTATACTAAATAATATTGTAATTGTCAAGAAAAAGTTTAGTTCTTCTTGGTTGTTCCGCCGCCCCAGTCAATAACGGCGTTCTTTGAGGGGTCCCAGTTTGGGTCGGCGGTTGTGGGCGTTGTTGCGGGTTCGGTGGGCTTGGTTACGGGCTCAGAGGGTTTTGTAGCCGGCCGGGTTGGCTCGGTTACAGGCTCCGTGGGCTTCGTAGTATTTTCCGTTGTCGGCTCCGTTGTTTCTTCGGTTGTCGGCCCTAAAACGGACGAAGTCTCTTTTGCCGTAGTCTCGGCATCGGGAACCTTGAGCCCTGCCGCTATGCGCAAAATGTATACGGCGTCACACGAATCAATTTTACCGTCACCGTTTAAATCGGCTCTTTTGATTTCGTCTTTCGAGAGATTCAAAAGTCCGGCATCATGTTTCATAACAAGCATGGCATCAGCCGAATCGACTTTACCATCGCCGTTTACGTCTCCGCGGTTTTTCCCGTCGCCGACGGCGAAAGCCATTACCGCCGCAACCGACAGCACAATTACCGCTGCTGACAGAATACTGAATAATTTTTTCATTTTAGTTCCTTTTATTATCGGGCACTCCAATCAATAACAGCCGCATGTCTCTCATCCGCAGGATCACCTGTTCCTATTTTTACGGTACCGCTTTCGCTTTTGGTTGGAGCATCATTCGGCTTCTCGGGCTTATCCTCGCCGTTCGGCTCGGTCTCGGCAGCCTGCTCGGAGGTCTTGGTTATAAGGTCATCGTAGAACTCAACCGAACCGTCCTTACCTGTGGTTACGGGAATAAGCTCGCCGTTTATGTTTGTTACGAATTTTTCGCCCGATTCATCGGTCGTGTATTCAATGGACGTTGTTTCGGAGGGGGAGGCTGTAGTGTCGTCTTTTTCCCAATCTCTCTTTTTCCCGCAGGAAATAAACACCACCGAAATCATAAGTATCAAAAGTGCGACAGCAATAATTTTTTTATTCATATTTTTCTCCTTTGCGGCTTATACTGAAATTATTTTAGCACAATCGCAATTTCAATGCAACACGCCGTAATAATCTTACAAATAATATTTGACGAAATCACTTTAATTCGGCTATCGTAACGCCCTCTTCACCCTCGCCGTATACGCCCGTTCTGTACGATTTTATGTTCGGATGGTCTTTTAAGTGCTGCTGTATGGCTCTTCTGAGCGTACCTGTTCCCTTACCGTGAATAATTGTAAGCTCATTAAGACCGGAGCGAAGCACTCCGTCAATGAACATATCAAGGTCGGCTATTGCCTCCTCAACCGATTCACCGCGCAAATCCACGCTTGACTTACCGCTCGGCAAGGACTTTTCCTTTACTGAACGGTAAAGGCTCTGCTTCTTCGGTTTTTTCTTCGGAGTCAAAAGACGGAGCTCCGATGCCTTGACCTTCATCTTCATAACGCCTGCTTTCACCTCGGCGTTACCGTTTTTGTCGAGCGATACGACCTCTGCCTCGGTGCCGAGTGTTTTGACAAACACATTATCGCCTGTCTTTAACGGTCTCGGCAAAACGTAATCATCGTCATCGCCGTCAAAGTCGTTTTTCTCGTAGGTCATATCATCTATGGTATTAAGATGCTGCTTTAACGCCGCCTTTGCCTTGCGTGCCATTTCCGAGGCATTTTTCTCATTCGACTGCTCGCGCTTCAGGCGGTCAAGCTCCATCATAAGAGACGCTGCGGCACGCTTTGCGTTTTCAAGTATGCGTTTCGCCTCGTTCTGAGCCATAAGTATTTCTTTATCGGCCTTTTGTTTTGCAAGTGACAGCTCGTTTTCCGCCTTTTTCTTTATCTCGTCTATCTCGTTTTGCATTTCGGCGGTCTTTTCTTTTTCCTTTTCCATTTCGAGGCGTGTTTTTTGGAGCGTATCAACAACATCCTCAAATCGGGTATTTTCCTCCGAGATAAGCTTTGCCGCCGCATCTATTACCTCTTTTGACAAGCCGAGCTTTTGAGATATCGCAAATGCGTTGGAACGACCGGGTATACCCGTTATCAGCTTATATGTAGGCTTCAAGGTATCGACAGAAAACTCGCAGGATGCGTTTTCGACTCTGTTCGTGCGAAGCGCATATTCCTTAAGCTCGGAATAATGGGTTGTCGCCGCTATTTTGGCGCCCTTACGGCGGAGATCCTCAAGCACCGCAACAGCCAAAGCTGCGCCCTCTACGGGATCGGTTCCCGCTCCGAGCTCATCGATTAAAACGAGAGAGCTTTCATCAACGTTATTGCTTATATATACAATTGTTGTCATATGTGCCGAAAAAGTGGAGAGCGACTGCTCAATGCTCTGCTCTTCGCCTATGTCGGCAAACACGTTTTTAAATACGGCTATACTGCTGTTTTCGTTTGCCGGTATAAAAAGACCGCACTCCGCCATAAGAGTTAAAAGGCCTATTGTTTTTATAGAGACGGTTTTGCCGCCGGTATTGGGGCCTGTTATGACAAGAGAATCATATTTGTCACCAAGCGACACGTCTATAGGCACGGCTTTTTTCGGGTCAAGCAACGGATGGCGAGCTTTTTTAAGCTCGATAACACCGCGCGAATTTATAATCGGCATTGTAGCCTTCATCTTATAGGCAAGCTGAGCCTTTGAGAAAATCAGGTTAAGCTCCGCCGCCGATTCGCAACTTATTTTTATTGTATCGGCAAAGCTTCCCGCCTCCTCTGACAGCTCTGAAAGGATTCTTTCTATTTCATCGCGTTCACGGCTTTCAAGCACCTTTATACGGTTATTTGCCTCTATTACAGCTGCCGGTTCAATAAATACCGTGGCACCGCTTCCTGATGTATCATGAACCATACCCGAGACCTCGCTTCGGTGCTCGGCCTTTACGGGAACGACAAATCGTCCGTTCCGCTGTGTGATTATAGCGTCCTGCAAGCTTGATTTGTATTTCGGAGAGCGTATCATACCGTCAAGCTTGTCGCGTATCTTAGACTCCTCGAGTCTTTTGTGCCTGCGTATATCTTTAAGCGCAGGCGAAGCATTGTCCGACATTTCGGTATCGGACAAAACAGCATTGTTTATTTTATCCTCAAGATATTTATTGGTGTAGAGCGAATTAAACAGGTCGTCTATCGCGGTATCCATACCGGCGCTTTTTGAGCGCCACTCGGTTATACCGCGTATCACGCGCAAATCGCAGGAAATATCCAAAAGCTCACGCATGGACAGCGTGCCGCCGGACGATGCACGGCTCAGCTGATTGTTAACGTTTATAAGGCCTCCGAACGAGGGCGCGCCGAATTTTGCTATGAGTATATGAGCAGCCTCCGTTTCGGAAAGGCGTTTTTGCACCTCAAAAAAATCGCCGCTCGGCTGCAGCGACAACGCCGCAAGCCTTGCCTCCTCGCAGGAGGTCATTTCCGAAAGAGTTAAAAGTATTTTCGGAAGCTCAAGTGAAATGTGGTATTTATTCATAATTAGTCCTTTACAGAATAATAAAAATCAAGTGTTTTAAACGGTCTGTCCGTCTTTGAGGCAAGGTATTTCTCGGTGATATAGCTGAGATCCTCGCTTGCTTCAGGCGACAGCTTAAAATTGTATAATATATCTATTTTGGCAAAAACTATATGTCGCATTGCGCTGACAACGCCTATCTCAAGAGGGAAAAGAGCGTTCTCGTCGGCACAGTTATCGCAGTAAAGCAAGCCTCTTTCCATATCAAAATACATTATCGGCGTCTCAAACGCTCCGCACCTTTCGCAGGCGATAAGGTTCGGCATATAGCCGGCAAGAGAAACAAGCCTTAATTCGGTTATTGCCTTTAACAAAAGCGGAGGCCTTTTTCCGTTTGCCAAAAAATACAGCGAATTCAGCACCACACGCAAAAAATCCGTCGCATCGTCTTCCTTAGGCGACAGCTCAAAGGCTATATCGCAAAAATACTGTGCGAGCGACAGCTTTTCTATGTCGTTTCGCAAGCCGAAAAAGCTCTCTATGCTCTCGGCCTCATCTATTATGTAGCTGTCCTTGGATTTGTAAAGCGACAGCTTTGAATAGCACAAAAGCCCCGTAGCGGATTGCTTTTTGCTGCTTAGCTTTTTGGCACCCCTGACAAATGCGCGTATCACTCCGAGGCTGTCAGTCAGCACCGTTACAAGCTTATCGTTCTCGCCTATATTCTGTTCTTTTAAGATAAGCCCCTTTGCATTCACGCCCATCGTATTTGCCCTTTTCGGCTGAATAACCGACGCTGTTTTGCTCTCTGCGATATATAAGATAATCCTCAATTTTACCGCTTTTCGCAAACAAATTCCAATAAATCTCGTTATAGATAAAAAACACCGCCCTCGGAAAACTTATATATTTAAATTCTCCGTGTGCGGCGGTATTATGTCTGTCAATCAAGACCAAAATTGTGTATAAGTCCCTCTCTGTTACGCCAGTCCTCTTTAACCTTGACCCAGCATCTGAGATTGACCTTTATTCCGAAGAATTTTTCCATATCCTCCCGGGCAAAGGTCGATATTTTTTTCAGCATGCTTCCGCCCTTGCCTATAATTATGCCCTTGTGGGACTCGCGCTCGCAGTAAATAGTGGCTTCTACATCCATAATATCGCCCGTGTCACGCTCGCGCATAAGCTCGATGGAAACCGCAACGCCGTGAGGTATCTCCTTATCAAGCAGGCGGAGCATTTTTTCGCGTATCATCTCAGCTGCAAGCACTCTTTCGGGCTGATCGGTCAACGTGTCATCCGGGAAAAAGTGAGGGCTGTTTTCGGCGTGCTTTTTAAGCTCCGAGAGCAAAGCCTCTATACCCTCGCCCGTTTTTGCGCTGACGGGAACAATCGCTTCAAAATCATACTGCTCCGAAAGAGCCGCAATTTTAGAAATAAGCTCTTCCTTACGGCTTATCATATCTATTTTGTTAAGAGCCGTTATAACAGGCATTTTTGCCGAGCGGAATTTATTTATAAGCTCTTTTTCCGCAGCATTAAGCTCTTTATCCGTCGCGTCGACGACAAACAGGCACTCTTCTACGCCCGAAATACTGTCGTTTACCGCCTCAACCATATATTCGCCGAGCTTGTCCTTAGGTTTGAAAAATCCCGGAGTATCGGTAAAAACAAGCTGCACATTGTCATCGGTAGTCAAAACGCCCATAATTTTTGTGCGGGTGGTCTGAGGTTTACCGGATACTATGGCTATTTTACTGCCTATAAGGCGGTTGAGTATTGAAGATTTTCCTACGTTTGCCTTACCGACTATGGCTGCAAAAGCTGATTTTGATTCGTTCATTTTTTCTCCTTATCCGCTCTGTCGGAAGATTTTTTCTTCATTTGCGGAAACCCTTTAAATATAAAAGCAAAAGCGACAACAAGACTTAAAAGAAACAGCACAAAATATAATGTGTGCTCCTTAAAATAAACATAAAGTGCCAAAAAGGCCTTTGGCTGCCACATTATCATAATTCCCGTGAGAACGGCAAATATTGCCGATACCAAAACGGCTCCTGCCGCGGTATCCTTTGCCGCCCTGCCGTTATCCGTCCATTCGGTACTTGCCAAATCGACGGTTCTTTCGACTGCGGTGTTGACAAGCTCAAGAGACACAACAAGTGCATTTGCAAGAAATATTATCGCAAACTGAGTTCTTGTAATCTCAAAAAAGTCTGTCATCAGCAAAAAAGAATACATATATATCATACAGACAAAATGTATTCTCATATTGCGCTCGTGTTTAAGTGCGTAAAATATTCCGCGGAAAGCATAGCCGAAGCTCCTTATGAGCCCGCGCATCAGATTTTATCCTCACTCTGGTCTATATAATAGCTACCGTTGCGTTTAAGGCCGAGCTGAGTTAACACAGTCTCCTCTTTTTCACGCATATGTACCGCCTCAAGTCCGCCGTTCACATGGTCGTAGCCGAGAAGGTGCAGAAGAGAATGGACGGTCAAAAACGCAATTTCCCTCTGAAGAGAGTGGCCGTATTCCTCTGCTTGAGCTACTGCGTGCTCAATAGATATTACTATATCGCCGAGCATTTTTGCACCGGTGTCATGATTTATATCGTAAACGCCGTTTTCACCGAGCGGGAAAGACAAAACATCTGTTGACGCGTCGATATCACGGTGTTTTTTGTTAAGCTCTCTTATTTCGGCGTCGTCCACGAAGGACACGCTGATTTCGGCGGAGCCTTCAAATTGCTCCATTGCGAGCACCGCATTGCAGCAACGACGAACGAGCATACGCACACCCGTAGGTATTTTTACCGTTTTCTGTTTGTTTGAGATGATTACCTTAATTTTGTCTGTCATTTTCTTTTCTCCTCATTTTTCTCATATGCTTTGATTATATCCTGTACTAATTTATGCCTTACTACGTCCTTTTCGGTGAACGTATTTATTGAAATATCCGGAACATTTCTGAGTATTCTCATAGCGTCGGTAAGTCCCGATCTTTTCCCGTCGGGCAAATCTATCTGAGTAACGTCTCCGGTTACTACCATTTTAGAGTTAAAGCCGAGACGTGTCAAAAACATTTTCATCTGCTCGCGAGTGGTATTTTGCGCCTCGTCAAGTATTATAAAGCTGTCGTCAAGAGTTCTGCCGCGCATATACGCGAGCGGTGCCACCTCAATAGAGCCGCGCTCCTGATAACGGGCGAACGCTTCCGCCCCGAGCATATCGAAAAGCGCGTCATACAGCGGTCTTAAATAAGGGTCAACCTTTTGCTGTAAATCGCCCGGCAAAAATCCGAGCTTTTCGCCTGCTTCAACCGCCGGACGTGTCAAGATAATGCGATTGACCTCCTTTGCGCGAAAGGCAGTGACAGCCATGGCGACGGCAAGATATGTTTTACCCGTGCCTGCGGGGCCCGCACCCAAAACTATTGTATTTTTTCGTATTGCCTCGACATATTTTTTCTGACCGAGCGTTTTCGGCTTTACGGGTTTGCCCTTAGATGTTATGCAGACGCAATCGCCAGATAAGGACATAAGCTTGTCCTCTTCGCCGTCCTTAACAAGAGATATGACATAGCGCACGTTTTGATCGGAAAGAGCTTCGCCCTTATTTATAAGGGCTAAAAGGCGCTCTATGGCGGTTGTGGCCTTAGCCACATTTTCCGCCTCGCCGCTTATTTTAAGGTCGGAGCCGCGATTTAAAACCGTAACCGAAAATTCACTTTCTATAAGTCTTATATTCTCGTCAAAGCTGCCGAATAAGCTAACGGCATTTTCCATACGGTCAATACTGAGGACCTGCTCAAACACTGAAAAACCACCTTAGATAATTTTCTGTCGATATTTAATATATAGTATCACAATTTTTGTGATTAGTCACTAATTTTTTTCAACAAAAATCTCGCTCTCAATGCCTATTTGTTTTTCACATTTGTATGCTCCGCTGAGTCTTGAACCGTTTTTTTGTACATCGGAGGAAATAATCTTACAATTTTTCAATTCGCTCCTGCAAAGGTCTGTGTATTTTTTTGCCGACAAAAGCTCTCGGCAGCTTTCATCCTCTATCGAAAAATCTCTGTTGTATTCGGTAGAGCGCACCCTTATTATACCCATGGGCAAGACGGTTTTATCTGTTGACGCAAGAAAGCTCACCGCATATTTTTCTCCGTAATCGGGAACACCTCCGAGCGGAATTTTAACGTTGAAAAAATACAGCGCATACCTTATTTTTTCACGCGAAGGCGCGCAAAATTCCGAATTTTCAAAATCGGAGGAAATGTTTTTTTCGACTTCCGCATACACATTGCCTGCCGCATGTACAAGCGATTCGGTCTTGTCTTGATTTGTCTTTACCCCGGATATGAGAAGATTACCCTTCAGCACGGCAGAGCCTGCCTTTATTTCCTCCTGCCCGGAATACAGCTGCACCTTGGTCACCACGCCGTCCTCCGACGCCACTATATTACAGGGAGTTTCGTTATCCTCAATTTCAGGTGCCGGCACGCTTTCACGCACCTCCACGGACGCATTAGAGCCGTTCAGATTGACAACCGCAAACGACAAATCACCGTCAAATATTTTTAAAGCCTCGTCTGAAATCTCTTTTGCGTTTATATCTCGGCGCTTTGCTCCGGGTTTTACTCCCAATGTGGAAAATACATTGAGAATTTGCTCGTCTGATATGTTTTCGTTTCCGCTGACGGATACGGTCCATATCATAGTCGATAAATACGAAACGGTGATTATTGCCGCGGCAACGCCTATTATAAGTCCCACTCTCTTTCGCTGCCTAAATGTAAAAAAAGGCAAACCCGTTTTTTTGATTATTCTTGTTTTTACCCCGGAACGCCTTACCGCCTCCCTGATATTTTTATAGTCTCGAAGCATTGTTTTTGCATACAGCTTGTCTTTTACTCGTTTTACATCCCACAATCTTATGTGATAAACGGAGCACAGATTTATAAAGCGTTCGGGAAAACCACCCTCCGCGCAAAATTCAACATACCCGAAAACAAATCTCAAAAAACGTATTATCGACATAAAATCCACCTCAGCCCGTAAATTCAATCGAAATTATACTGCCCTTTATCACCGTCTGTTCGTCGGAATAAGAGCACAGCGTAAGGTCGCTGCCGCAAAAGGTAACGGTCAGAGAGCCTGCATTAAGCGAAATCCTGTCATCGTCATATTCCGTTATTCCGAAGCAGCCGTCAACGACCGCCTCCTTATTGCCCTCCGTCTCAATATGCGGCACGGACGGGCTCAAAATTTTAGGCATATCAAGCGCGCCGACAATTTTTTGCTCGGACGCTTTTTTTCGCTGCTTTCTTCTTGCGGTCAAAACCAATCCCTCCGAAAAGTCATTTTAAGCTCATATATAAATATGCCGCCTCATATATTTAAATTACGGAAAAGGGTGAAAAGAATGGATAAAAAGCAATATAGAAAATATATTGTTCCGGTTATATTGACTGCTTTGGTGTGCCTGTTTTTGTTTACAAGGCCGGAGATATGCTCCGAGGGCGTCAGAAGCGGAATACTTTTGGCAGCGGAAACGGTCGTGCCGTCCCTGTTTCCGTTTATGACGGTGGCCTCCTTTCTTCTGCGCTCGGGTCTCGGAGAAGCCGCGGGAAAGCCGTTTGATAAGGTGTGCGAAAAGCTGTTCAGGCTTCCTGGCGTTTTGGCTCCGGTTATTATTATGTCGCAGATAGGCGGATTTCCCATAGGCGCAAAAATGACATATGAATTGCTCAAGAAAAATGCGATAACCGAAAACGAGGCGCAAAGAGCTTGTCTTTTTTGCATAAACGCGGGCCCCGCCTTTGTGATAGGGACGGTTGGCTCGGAGATGCTCGGAAGCGTCAAAGCCGGCGTGCTGTTATACATATCCACTGTTTCGGCATCATTTTTTACCGGCGTCTTTTCAATGGCTCTGTACGATAAATCGGCGGATGAAAAGGGTAAAAGCGAAATTCCGGTTACACTTTGCGACCCTGTCGGAGCTTTTGTACGTTCCGTGGGCGACGCCACAAACGACGTAATAAAAATATGCGCCTGGGTAGTTATTTTTAAAACCGTATGCGACGGTTTATCTACCTTACCCATACCGCCCGGAGCCGCTCTTTTCTTTGAATTCGTCCTCGAGGTCACAAACGGCTGCCGCGCTGCCGCCGGAAAAGCTCCGATACCCGCCTTAGCCGCAATAATATCCTTCGGCGGTCTGTCGGTACACTGCCAGATAATGTCGTATATCAGATACACAAAGCTCAAAATGCGGTATTTTTACACGGCAAGAGCGGTATGCGCGTCTTTTTCGGCAATAATATGTATGGAGCTTTTAAAAGTCTTCCCGTGCGAGGTATCGGTATTTGCAACCGACAGCTCCGTAACTCCGGCAGCCTATTCGGTTTCCGTACCGGCACTTGCGGCTCTGCTTATAATGAGCGTGCTGCTCATCTTAGAGGTTGATTCGGATAAAAAAATGTGTTAGCATAGTAATACACAATGTAATCGGGGTGAATCGGATGAAGGATAAGATGCTCGGCGGAGATATTTCTCCGAAATGCGAATACTGTGAATTTTCAACGCCGACAAAAGGTGACGATACGGTGCTCTGCCCCAAAAAGGGCGTGGTATCAAAGGATTGGTGCTGCAAAAAATACAAGTATGATATTTTTAAACGCGAACCGAAATTACACCCGACAGCGCACGAATTCTCAAAAAGCGATTTTGAAATTTAACACAAAAGCCGTCCGAGAAACAAAAACAGTTCTCGGGCGGCTCTTTTTTCGGTAAAAAAAGCGAATATATGTTTAATAGATTGAAAAAGAGAATAAAAGTGTTATACTATTATATCTGAAAATTCATTTTAAAGGAACAGCTATGAAAAAATATTACACTCTTTATAAAAAGCAGTTTATTTTAGGGCCGGCATTTAAGCTCGCCGAGGCCATACTTGAGCTTTTGGTTCCTCTCGTTATGGCGAGGATAATCGACGTGGGAATCAAAAACGGCGACATACCCTACATTATAAAAATGGGTCTTTTGATGGTAGGGCTCGGCATAATGGGGCTTTTGTGCGCCATAATATGTCAATACAGCGCCGCCGTTGCCCAGCAGGGAGTCGGCACGGAAATCAGAAACGATATGTTTAAAAAGATAAACTCCCTTGCGCAAAGCGATATTGACGCCTTCTCTTCGTCATCGCTTATAACGAGAATTACAAACGATGTAAACCAGATACAGTCGGGCGTTGCAATGTTTATACGCCTTATGTTCCGCTCGCCGTTTTTAATAGCCGGTTCGCTTATTATGGCGATGAAGCTTGACCTTAAAATGTCAATAATCTTCTTTGTCGCCGGCCTTTTGGTAAGTCTTATTATGTACTACGTTCTGACAAAGAGTTTGCCGCTTTACAAGGTTATACAGAAGGAGCTTGACAAGGTCTCGCTCGTTGTCAAGGAAAATTTATCGGGCGTAAGAGTCATTCGCGCATTTTCAAAAAGCAATCACGAAAAAGAACGCTTTGGAGATAAGAATGACGAGCTGACTAAGATAAACTTCCGCGTGGGCAGTCTTTCGGCACTTTTGAACCCAATGACATTTGCCGTAATGAACCTCGCAATAGTAATTTTGCTGTATTTCGGCGGAAAAAATGTGTATTCCGGCGAGCTTTCACAGGGAAAAATAATAGCACTTATAAGCTATATGACCCAGATACTTCTCTCAATAATCGTATTTGCAAACGTCATAGTCGTATTTACAAAGGCACTCGCAAGCGTTCAGCGCGTTAAAGAGGTATTGGACGCCGAGCCGAGCATAAAGGATGACGACGCGGCATATCAAAGCGGCAACGAAGCCGCTCCGGCGGTCGAATTCACCGATGTCAGCTACGCGTTCCCGAAGTCCGACGAAAACGCCCTGTCGAACATCAGCTTTACAGCCGAGAAGGGCGAAACCGTGGGAATCATAGGCGGTACGGGCGCGGGTAAAAGCACGCTCGTAAATCTGATACCGCGCTTCAGCGACGTTAAAAACGGCAGCGTCAAGGTATTCGGTCACGATGTGCGAGACTGTAAATTCGGGTATTTGAGGCACGTCATACATGTTGTACCGCAAAAGAGCAATCTTTTTTCGGGTACAATAAAGGACAACCTGCTGATGGGCGACCGCTCCGCCGATGACAGAGACATTGATTTTGCGCTCAAGGTTTCGCAAAGCGCGGAATTTGTATCAAAGCTAAAGGACGGCACAGACACCTTAATTGAGGAAAAGAGCAAAAATCTGTCGGGAGGTCAAAAGCAGCGTCTTTGCATAGCAAGGGCAATAATGGGGCACCCTCGGATATTGATTTTTGACGATTCATCAAGCGCGCTTGACTTCGCCACGGACGCGGCTCTGAGAAAAGCTCTGAAAGAAAACTTAAAGGACACAACCGTATTTTTGGTATCACAGCGCGTCAACACGGTAAAGAACGCCGATAAAATACTCGTTCTTGACGACGGCGAGCTTGTGGCAACCGGTACGCACAAGGAGCTATACAAAACAAACGAAGTATACCGCGACATCTGTCTGTCACAGCTTTCGGAAAAGGAGGTTGCCTCCGTATGAAAAACACTAAGCGTCTCATAAAATATATAAGCCCGTTTAAATCCAATCTCTTCTGGGCGATTTTTTCCGCATTTGTCGGCATTGCGCTGTCGCTTATGGTACCCATTCTCATCGGTAAAGGCGTAGACTGCATAACGGCTAAGGGCGACGTCGATTTCGCAAGGCTTTTTAAGGTCGGCGCGGTTCTCGCGATATGCATTGTTATTTCGGCGCTTTTCCAATGGATAATGACGTATAATTCAAATAAGCTCTCATTTAAAACCGTTCAAAAAATGAGAACCGAGGTCTTTGAAAAGCTTACAAAGGTGCCGCTTTCATATATTGACTCCACGGCACACGGCGACATAATAAACACCGTTGTCACCGACATAGACATTGTCTCTACCGGTCTTTTGCAGGGCTTTACCCAGATATTCTCCGGCGTTGTGACAATACTCGGCACTCTCATATTTATGTTCACAATAAACTGGTATATCACGCTCGCCGTTGTGATACTTACTCCCCTTTCGTTTTTTGTCGCCTCCTTTATAGCAAAGCGCGCACATAAAAATTACGTAAAGCAGGCAAAATACCGCGGTGAAATAACCGGATTTGCCGCCGAGATGATAGAGGGAGCCGATATAGTTACGGCATTCAACGGCGAAGAGGACGCTTACCGTAATTTTTACGAAATAAACGAAAAGCTCAAAAAAGTCGGTACAACCGCGCATTTCTATGCGGCACTTACCAATCCCTGCACGAGATTTGTAAACGCCATGATATATGCCGTTGTTGCTGTTCTCGGCTCAATACTCACGGTAAAGGGCGGTATTTCAGTAGGTAAGCTCTCTTCTTTCCTCACCTACTGCACACAGTACACAAAGCCGTTCAACGAAATATCGAGCGTTGTAGCCGAATTCCAGAATGCACTTGCAAGCGCAGAACGCGTATTCAACCTGCTCGACTGCAAGGACGAACCGTCGGACGAGGGAGCAAAGGAGCTTAAAGCCGAAAACGGCACGGTTGAATTTAACGATGTTTCGTTTTCATACAGCAAAAGCAAGCCGTTTATAGAAGGGCTTAATATAAGGGCCGACAGCGGCAAAACAATAGCCATAGTAGGCCCCACAGGCTGCGGCAAGACAACGCTCATAAATCTTTTAATGAGATTCTACGATGTCACCGGCGGTGAAATTGACATAGACAACGTAAATATAGCCTCCGTAACGCGCGACTCGCTGCGTTCGGGATTCGGAATGGTTCTTCAGGACACTTGGCTGTTTTCCGGCACGGTATTTGACAATATCGCTTACGGAAAGCCCGACGCCACACGCGAGGAGGTAATCGAGGCGGCAAAGGCGGCTCACGCACACAGCTTTATAAAAAGACTTGAAAACGGCTATGACACGTTTATTTCGGAGAGCGGAGATAACCTCTCGGAAGGACAGAAGCAGCTTTTGTGTATAGCACGCGTAATGCTGACAAAACCGCCTATGCTCATCTTAGACGAAGCCACAAGCTCTATCGATACAAGAACCGAGGTCAGAATACAGAAGGCGTTTGCCCTTTTGATGGAGGGCAGAACAACGTTTATCGTTGCGCACCGCCTCTCCACCATAAAAAATGCCGATGTAATTCTTGTAATGCGCGACGGAAAAATAATCGAGCGCGGACGTCACGATGAGCTTATAGAGCAAAACGGATTTTACAAAAAGCTCTATAACAGCCAGTTTGCCGTATATTAAATCCCGACAGAATAATAAAAAAGCTCCGCGGTTAAGGTCACAAGCCAAAACTGCGGAGCTTATTTTTTTTGTTTACTTGCCGAGTTTAATTTTTACAAATTCCTCTATGTACTTTGCGGTCTTATCAAAGCCCGCCGACGAGCTGTTTATACACAGGTCGTAGTTTTTGAAGCTGTCCCACTCGCGGCAGGTATAGTAGCGGTAATAATCGCTGCGATGAGCGTCTATCTTTTTGATTTTACGCTCTGCTTCCTTATCGCTGAGCGACGGCTCAAGCACCTTGACGTTCTTGATACAATCGCTCATGGGTGCCCAAACAAATACCTTCACGACATTCGGCATATCGCGAAGTATATAGTCGGCACATCTGCCTACTATTATGCATGAGCCCTTTTCGGCAAGGTCTTTAATTATTTTCGCCTGATAATTAAAGATGTTTTTATGTGAAACAAAAGCACTGCTCTCCGGCGGAATCAAATCGCCCGTATATCTGTCACTTGCCGGAGAAAAAATACTTTTTTTCACGGACTCATCGTTTTGGCCGAACAGCTTTACGTTTATTCCGCTCTCCTCTGACGCCATATAGACAAGGTCGCGGTCATAAAAGGGAATCGAAAGGTTTTTTGACAGCATTTTGCCTATTGTTCTGCCGCCGCTTCCGTATCCTCTTGCGATCGTAATTACAAAGTTTTCGTTCATAAGCTCACCGAACCTCTCAAAACGATATGATATTATTCGCCGAGATAAGCCTTTTTAACCGACTCGTCGTTTATAAGGTCTTTTGCGTCACCCGAAAGGGTTATGTTACCTGTTTCGAGCACATATGCCCTATCGGCAATCGAAAGAGCCTTCTTGGCGTTTTGCTCAACCAAAAGAACGGTTGTTCCGCTCTCATTGATCACCTTTATTATATCAAAGATTTCCGAAACAAGCAACGGGGAAAGTCCCATGGACGGCTCATCCATCAAAATAATTCTCGGCTTGGACATAAGTGCTCTGCCCATTGCAAGCATCTGCTGCTCGCCGCCCGACAAGGTACCTGCAACCTGATTTTTGCGTTCCTCAAGACGCGGAAAACGCTCGTAAACCATTTTAAGAGTTGAGGCAATTTCGGATTTATCCTTGCGGGTATACGCCCCGAGCTTCAAGTTTTCGAGTACCGAAAGCTGCTGGAAAATGCGTCTGCCCTCCGGCACGTGCGCCATACCCATGGAAACTATTTTATGCGGCGGAGTTTTTGTAAGCTCTTTGCCGTCAAACACAATAGAGCCTTTTTTTGCCTGAATAAGGCCGGTGATAGTGTGAAGAATGGTTGTTTTACCTGCGCCGTTGGCTCCGATAAGGGCTATAATTTCGCCCTCGTTTACATCAAAGGAAACACCCTTAATAGCCTTTATGACGCCGTAATTTACTTCAAGATCTTTTATTTCAAGTAATGCCATAGCTGCTCCTCCTTATTCGCCGAGATATGCTGTGATAACTTCGGGATTATTGAGCACATCGGACGTTTTGCCCTGGCACAGAACATGACCGAAGTTAAGAACCGTAAGCTCCTCGCATATGCCTGAAACAAGCTTCATATCGTGCTCTATAAGAAGTATGGTCATATCAAACTCATCGCGGACAAAGCGTATAGTCTCCATAAGCTCCTCGGTCTCGTTGGGATTCATTCCCGCCGCCGGCTCGTCAAGAAGCAAAAGCTTCGGCTCAGTCGCAAGTGCTCTCGCTATTTCAAGCTTGCGCTGCTTGCCGTACGGAAGATTTGACGAAAGATAAGACGCTTCCTTATCAAGGTCGAAAACCTTTAAAAGCTCCATGGCCTTTTCGTCCATTGCACGCTCTTTTTTGAAATATGACGGAAGTTTGAATATGCCTGCTGCCGTATTGTACTTATAATGATTGTGAAGTCCCACCTTAACATTGTCAAGAACCGACATCTGACCGAAAAGTCGGATATTTTGGAAGGTTCTTGCAACGCCTGCTTTGCATATATCAATGGTCTTTTTGCCCGTTATAACGGTGCCGTCAAGAGTAGCCTGACCCTCGGTAGGCTTATATACGCCCGTAAGAAGGTTGAATATGGTCGTTTTGCCTGCGCCGTTCGGGCCTATAAGACCGTAAAGCTCGCCTTTTTCTATCTCTACGTTAAAATCGTCAACGGCTTTAAGTCCGCCGAAGGTTATGCTTAAATTTTTAGCTTCGAGCAATGCCATAATTACCGTGCCTCCTTTTCGGTCTTACCGTTTTTCTTTTTGAAGAGCTTTTTTATCGAATGAGTCTCCCAAAAAGCGATTGCCTTGGGGCTTGAGGTCATTATCATCATAACAATAAGCACTACCGCATATATGAGCATTCTGTAATCACGAAGTCCGCGGAGAACCTCCGGCAAAGCCGTAAGCACACACGCTGCGATTATAGAGCCGCGTATATTGCCTATACCGCCGAGAACCACAAATACAAGTATCATTATTGACATATTGTAGCCGAAATTCTTTGATGTTGCGGCAAGCACGCTGAGGTTATGCGAATACAAAACACCTGCTATGCCCGCAAAGAATGCGGAAAGCGAAAAGGCGATAAGCTTATATTTAGTCACGCTAATACCCACCGATTCGGCGGCTATACGATTGTCACGCAGAGACATTACCGCTCTGCCGGCACGTGAATGAATAAAGTTCAGAATTACAAACAGCGTGATAAAAAGAAGAACTATACCTATTACAAATGTTGAATCATTCGGAGTTCCCGTTATACCGAGCGGTCCGTTTATAAGGACGGTCCCGTCAGCCTCAAGATTAAGCGACGACTGACTCGTAAAGGAAGCGTGAATACCGTGACTGTCGTATCCGACGTAGATTGTTCCGAGTATGTTCTTGATTATCTCGCCGAACGCAAGTGTTACTATTGCGAGATAGTCGCCCTTTAATCTTAAAACGGGTATACCTATAAGCACGCCGAATATTGCCGCGCAAAGTCCGCCGACAAGTATGGCGAGCGGAAAACGAATCCATACATTTGTAAGAGTGTTTTGCGTAACTACCGAGAAAATCGAGCTTGCATACGCACCGACGCACATAAATCCCGCATGGCCGAGCGAAAGCTCACCGAGATAACCGACTACAAGGTTGAGTGAAACGGCAAGTATGGAGTACATACACAGGGGAACCAAAAGGCCCCTCAAAAGGCTCGATATATTTCCCGTGGACTTGAGTATTTCGACTACGGCAAATACAACTAAAACCATAGCATAAGTTATAAGGTCGCTTCGGGTACTTTTTTTAATCAGTTTTGACTTTGTTGATGCCATCTTTGTACCCTCCTTAAACCTTTTCAATGTACTTCTTGCCGAGAATGCCCGTCGGCTTAACAAGAAGAACTATTATAAGAACGGCAAACACGATAGCGTCAGCCATCTGCGACGAAATGTAAGAGCGGCTGAGGATTTCTATAACGCCTATAAGCACACCGCCGATTACAGCACCGGGAATAGAACCGATACCGCCGAGAACGGCAGCTACGAAGGCCTTAATGCCGGGCATTGCGCCTGTCTGCGATGAAAGTGTGGGGTAAGCCGAGCAAAGGAGTACGCCTGCAACGGCCGCCAGCCCCGAACCTATGGCAAATGTGAGAGAAATGGTCGCATTTACATTTACGCCCATAAGCTGAGCCGCTCCCTTATCCTCGGATACTGCGAGCATTGCGCGGCCCGGCTTTGTCTTATTTACAAAGAGAGTAAGCGAAACCATTATTATGAGCGAAACTATTATGGTTACTATAGTTTCGGCACTGATTGTTATTTTACCGTCGGCAAGCGTAAGTGCCGGGAGATTTACAATAGAGGTAAAGCTCTTCGCCTGCGAACCGAATATCAAAAGCGCCATATTCTGAAGGAAGTAGCTGACGCCTATTGCGGTTATAAGGACGGCAAGAGGAGAAGCACCTCTTAACGGCTTATAGGCAAATCTTTCTATTGCCATACCGAGCAAGGTACACGCCGCCATAGAGATAACGAGTGCGAGATAAGGATTTACCCCGGCATATGAGGTCAGCGCAAATACTATGTATGCACCGACCATTATTACATCGCCGTGTGCAAAGTTAAGCATTTTGGCGATACCGTAAACCATGGTGTAGCCGAGCGCTATTACGGCATATATACTGCCGAGACTGACGCCGTTTATAAGGTTTGTTATAAAAGTCAATTTACTGCACCCCAAACTAAAAATGTTTCTTATATAAAATACAAATAGTATAACATATCCTCTTTGCCATTACAACGAGAAAAATATGCAAAAATGAATAATCGGGCAACGCGCTTTTCATTATATTTCACCCAATTAAAGCGATAAGGCGAAACAAAAAGGGCCGGCAGCCGTAAGCTGCCGACCCGTATTCAGCCTTTACCGAAGGAATCAGTCCATCGGCTGATATTCGCCGTTTTCAATCTTAACCGCTTTCGGCTCTTTGTTTACTTCGCCTGTTGCTTTCCAGGTCATACCTGAGCCTGTTACACCGTCAACGGTGATTTCGGTCATGGCTCCCTTGAGAGCATTGCATATATCGGAAACGCTCATATCGCCTGTAACACCTGCTTTTTCCGCAGCTGCCTTTACAATATAAACAGCGTCATAAGCGTCTGCCGCAAACTGATTAAGAGTAGACGGGTCATACTTTGCATTGTAAGCGGCAACGAACTTCTTGGTTGTCTCGTCGGTAGCATTAGCTGCAAACGGGGTAAGAAGCATTACGTTTTCTGCAAGAGACTTATCAAAGTTCTCGATGTTAAGAAGTCCGTCAAGACCGTCGCAGCCGAAGAACTTAGCTGTTATGCCTGCATTCTTAGCCTGAGAAAGGATAAGAGAAGCTTCCTGATAGTAAATCGGGAGGAATATAAGCTCTGCGCCGGAAGCCTTAATCTTTGAAAGCTGAGAAGAGAAGTCCTGCTTGCTGTCGCTTGTGAATGCCTCGGAAGCTACAAGGTCAAGACCCTTTGCAGCTGCCTCAGCCTTGAAATTGTCGTAAATGCCCGAAGAATATGCGTCGGAGCTGTTGTAGATAACAGCTACCTTTGTAGCAAGGCCCTTGCTTGCGATATAGTCTGCGGAAGCAGTACCCTGGTTGGGGTCTGTGAAGCAACCCTGGAAGCAGTTGTCATTTGTAATTACCTTAGCTGCCGAAGCAGAAGGTGTAATCTGGAACATATTGTCAGCCTTAGTCTGGCTGATAACGGAAAGGCAAGCACCTGTGGTAACTGTGCCTATGAATACCTTCATACCGTTATCCTTAAGGGTGTTGTATGCGTTTACTGATTTCTCGGCATCGGCTTCATCGTCCTCCATCTGGAACTCAAGCTTCATACCGTTTACGCCGCCTGCAGCGTTAATTTCGTCAACAGCAAGCTGTATACCGTTTTTAACGGCAATACCGTAAGCTGCCGCGTCGCCTGTAAGCGGTCCGCTGGAACCTATTTTAAGAGTTTTACCGTCTGAAGAGCTGCTGCCGGTTCCCTTACTGCCGCAAGCCGTAAAGCAAGCTGCAAGGAAAGTCAAAGCAAGAACTGCTGCCAGAACCTTTTTCAATGACATTTTCATAAAATGACCTCCTGTAGCTAATTTTGCAAGATTTAAAAGCGAATCCTGCAATAAATCATTTATGATGAAAATTATCTTACACGCAAAATTAGGTTTTGTCAATAAATTGCCGAAATTTAGTTGCGAAAAGATAACGAAGTTGCACAAATACAGCAATCTGTTTTTGTGCATTTTTGAAAAGCCGTTGATTTTGTCGTTTTATGTGCTAAAATCTATACGGCGTTTCCGCAGTTTAAAGACTACGAAAAAAGCAAGGAGCCGCGGATAATACCCACGGCTCCTTGCTTTAAGACTTTATATAAAAATGGAAGATTAAGCTACGTGAAAGCTGCCTCTCTCGGCGCCATTTCTGCCGCCGTCAACAAGCTTGAATTCACGGTTTTTACGCATCTGCTCAATGCGCTTTTTTCTCTTGTATCTGCGGTAATTGACAACTATAATCATCTTGATCTTTTGCTCAAAGGCGATGAACTTATCCTCCTTATAAAATCCGTATATAAGAAAGATAATAACTGCAAGCTCTATCATAGAAGAAATGGCTGTGAATGCTGACATATACAAGACCTCCGGTTCTTTAGAACATTTGTTTGTGTTTCATTACACCCTTATTATACCAACAATTTATATTTTGTCAACACAAATGTTCGGATTTTTTCGGTGTATAAGTCCCAAAATTAGGACATTTGTGTTGCAGAGCTGATACTTTTTTAATTCCAAACGCATAATACCACAACATATTGTGTTAGTCAATACTTCAGGCACAACTTATGCTGTTTATACATAAAACGACCAAATAATTGCTTGTTCGGTATTTATTATGGATAATATTTATGGTACAATAATACGGTCAAATATATGTAATTTCAGTAAGGAACGGTAAAAAGAAATGTTCGTAGATATAGCTAAAATAAATATTAAAGCAGGCAACGGCGGCAACGGTGCGGTTGCTTTTCACAGGGAGAAATATGTAGCTGCGGGCGGTCCCGACGGCGGCGACGGCGGAAGAGGCGGCAACATAGTATTTCAGGCAGACGACAGTCTTGCCACATTATCCGATTTCAGATACAAAAGAAAATACAAGGCTCCGAGCGGTGAGGACGGCAGAGGCGCAAGGCAAAACGGCAAAAAAGGTCAGGATCTTATAATACGTGTTCCGCGCGGCACGGTAATACGCGAAGTAACAAGCGGAACGATTATGGCGGATATGTCAACCGACGAGCCGTTTATAGCGGCGAAGGGCGGCAAGGGCGGATGGGGCAATTCTCATTTTGCCACCTCGACGCGCCAGACTCCGCGCTTTGCGAAAAGCGGTGCTCCGGGCGAAGAATGGGATATTTCGCTTGAACTGAAGCTCATTGCCGACGTCGGTCTTATCGGCTTTCCGAATGTAGGTAAATCCTCGCTTTTGTCCGTAGTGAGCGAAGCAAAGCCCATTATAGGCGATTATCACTTCACAACTATAATACCCGTTCTCGGCGTTGTCACCATGGGTCCCGAGCAGAGCTTTGTAATGGCGGATATTCCGGGTCTTATAGAGGGTGCTGCGGACGGTGTGGGTCTCGGTCACGAATTTTTAAAGCATATAGAACGCTGCCGCATGCTGGTGCACGTAGTTGACGTCGCCGGCAGCGAGGGAAGAGACCCGAAGGAGGATTTTGAAAAGATAAACGAGGAACTCGTAAAATTCAATCCCGAGCTTGCAAAATGTCCGCAGATAGTTGCAGGAAATAAAATAGACCTCGCAACCGACGAGCAGCTTGAGGATTTCAAGAGCTTCATTGAGAAAAAGGGCCTTCCCTACTTCCCGATAGTCGCACCGATAAAATACGGCACAAAGGAGCTTATAAATGCTGTTGCGGAAAAGCTCTCAACCCTGCCGCCCGTAAAAAAATATGAGGCGGAGGAAATACCGCTTTCGGTACTCGAGAGCAAAAAGAACAACGGCTTTAAGGTTACCGTGAATGACGGCGTATATTCTGTTGAGGCGGACTGGCTTTACAGAATACTTTCAAAGACCGACCTTGACGACTACGCATCGCTTCAGTATTTTCAAACGGTTCTAAAGTCGAGCGGAATAATCGATGAGCTTGTAAAGCAGGGAATTCAAGAGGGCGACACCGTTTCGATTTACGATCTTGAATTCGACTATATACCGTAATTACCGCGGTATCAAAAAGGGGTATATAAATGTTTGCTAAAATCATAAGCGTCGGGCTTTTCGGTATGGAAGCCTATATGACCGGCGTAGAAGCGGATATTTCGGGCGGTATGCCGCGCTTTGACGTTGTAGGACTTCCCGATACGGCAGTCAGCGAGAGCCGCGAAAGAGTCCGCTCCGCCATAAAAAATAACGGATTTGACTTTCCTCCGTCGCGCATCACAATAAATCTCGCACCGGCGGACATAAAAAAAGAGGGGCCGATTTACGACCTGCCCATTCTGATAGCAATACTTAAATCCACGGGGCAGCTGTCCTGCGATACCGACAGCTCGGCATTTTTGGGAGAGCTGTCATTAAACGGCGAGGTGCGCAGAATTAACGGCGTTTTGCCGATGGTAATTAAAGCGCAGCGTTGCGGTGTAAAAGAAATATATATTCCCGCTCCGAACGCCGCCGAGGGTGCTGTTGTGCGCGGCATAACCGTATATCCCGTAAAAAACGTCGGACAGTTGCTGTCACATCTCACGGGCGGAGAAAAAATAACACCCGTCTCCGAATCCGATTTCAAATCCTACAGCCTGCCCGATAATTTGCCGGATTTCTCCGACGTCAAGGGTCAGCACGAGGCAAAAAGAGCCTTGGAGGTTGCCGCTGCAGGCGGTCACAATGTTATGATGATAGGCCCTCCCGGCTCGGGTAAGAGTATGCTCGCAAAACGCATACCGTCAATATTGCCCGATATGACATTTGAAGAATCTCTCGAAACAACCAACATATACTCGGTAGCGGGAGTTTTGCCCAAGGGAATATCTCTTATAAAAGCGCGTCCTTTCCGCTCGCCGCACCACACCGTCTCCCCTGCCGGACTTTCCGGAGGCGGCACGGTACCGCGCCCGGGTGAAATATCCTTAGCGCATAACGGCGTACTGTTTCTTGACGAGCTGCCGGAATTTTCGAGAACGTCTATGGAGGTTTTACGTCAGCCGATAGAGGACGGTAAAATAACAATAGCGCGCGTTGCCGCAACATTTTCGTATCCTTGCAGCGTTATGCTTGTATGCGCCATGAACCCGTGCCCGTGCGGTTATTTCGGGCATCCGACAAGAAAATGCACCTGTCCGAAGGGCGCGCCGCAAAAATATCTGTCAAGGGTATCGGGACCTCTGCTTGACAGGCTTGACATACATATCGAAGTTCCGCCGGTTGATTTTGACGCCCTCTCGCAAAAGGAAGGCTCCGAAGAATGCTCATCCGAAATTAAGGCAAGAGTCAACAAGGCAAGAGAAATTCAGCGCCGCCGTTTTAAGGGGACAAGCGTCACCTGCAACGCTAAAATGGATTCGGCACTCACAAGAAAATACTGTATTATGACCACGGCAGCGGCCAACATACTGCGCCTCTCCTTTGACAAATTGGGTCTTTCGGCAAGAGCCTATGACAAGGTGCTGAGAGTGGCGCGTACAATAGCCGACCTTGACGGCAGCGACATGATAGACACCAAGCATATAGCCGAGGCGGTACAATACAGAAGTCTCGACCGAAAATTTTGGAAGGAATAAATAAACGCAATACAAAACGGCTGTAAGAGCAAATCTTACAGCCGTTAATTTTATTGTTCTTTTTTATATTCCGTCGTAATAGCCTTTGTCAATAAGCTCGCCTATCGAAGCTACAACAGCCGGCTTATCCTCCTTATACGTTACGCCGTACCACTTATCCTCGGCGACGAGAACATTTACCTTTTTTATTCCGCTCTCGATAAGAGAAGATACGACGGACGGGAGATAATACTCGGATTTCGGCACATTCAGCTTTTCTTTGAGAAAAGAAACAAACCCATCCTCTATGTATTTAAATACGTCGGGACGAAATCCCCAAAGGTTCATGGAAACGACCGTATCCGGCGATAATGCGCTCCATGTCTTGCCGTCATCCTCGGTAAATGAGCAATCGCTGCGAATCTTTGTATATTCGGTGACGCTCTCCAACGCATTATTATCTGTAACACAAACGCCTCTTGAAACGGTACCGTTTTCCGTAAGCGTGTTCTTGAGTCTGAAGCCGACCATACAATAATCCTCGGAGGCCGATGACAGCTCGTCGTAAATCTTCTTAAATGCGCTTCTGCCGTAATAATCATCGGCATTTACAACCGCAAACGGCTCTTTTACAACATTTTTGCAGCAGAGAATTGCATGAGCGGTTCCCCACGGCTTTTGACGGTCTGCAGGGCAGGTAAAGCCCTCCGGAAGAACATCCGTCTCCTGAAAAACGTACTCAACCTTAACCTTTTTTTCTATACGCGAGCCTACGATACGTTTAAAATCATCCTCGATTGCGTGTTTTATAACAAAAACAACCTTATTAAATCCGGCTTTTACCGCATCGTAAACCGAAAAGTCAAGAATAACCTCTCCGTTTTTACCTATCGGCTCAAGCTGCTTTAATCCGCCGAAACGACTGCCCATACCGGCAGCCATAACAACCAAAGTTATGTCCTTACCCATTGTTTTTCTCCTTTAGCGCCCCCATTGGCTCAGTTTTATTTATTATTCGCCTCTTTTTCGGTCTGCTCGGCTATTGCCTCGTCCTTCTCGGCCTCTTTTTCAGCTTCCTTCGCCTCTTTTTCGGCCTTCTCGGCCTCTTTTTCGGCTTTATCGGTCTTTATTTCTTCCGCTGCCTTGCGAGCCTTTTCGGCTTTTGCCTTTGCCTCTGCTGCTTTAGCTTTTGCTTTTTCGGCTTCTTTACGTGCTTTTTCGGATTCCTTGCGTGCTTTTTCCTCGGCATCGCGTTTTGCTTTATCCGCCTTGGCAACAGCTTCTATTTTTGCTTTTTCTGCCTCACGGCGTGCCTTTTCGGCTTTTTCTGCGGCATCGCGCTCGGCCTTTTCTGCATCCTTACGCGCCTTTTCGGCCTCTTTTTTCACTTTTTCATCGGCTTTTTTAGCCTTTTCCGCCGCCTCGCGCTCTGCTTTTTCTGCGTCCTTGCGAGCTTTCTCGGCTTTTTCTGCCGCGTCGCGCTCAGCCTTTTCTGCATCCTTACGTGCCTTCTCGGCGTCTCTGCGTGCTTTTTCGGCGGCCTTTTCGGCATCCTTGCGCGCTTTTTCACGTTCCTTGCTCTGCTCGTACTTTGCTTCGCGCTGCTCACGCTCAACCTTTATTTCAGCCATATGCTCCTCGCTGATACCGGTGCTGCGCCATGTATGTATTATTTCGGGAGCCGCGAATATCTCGTCAAGGCGTTTGATAAACGGAACTATCTCGCCGAAATCAAGTGCTCTGTGGTCAAAAGCGATACAAAGCGGCATAACCTGACGAATGGCTATTTCCTTTTCGCCCGCTTCATTTACAACGACTACGGGCTTATCCTGAACGGCACCGACCGCTATGGCGCAAACCTGCGGCGGTACAATTTCAAGCAAGCAGGTTTCACCGCGCTGCGCACGGTAAACCGAGCCGATATTTGAAACGGTTATCGTACCCTGCTCTATATCATGCTTTGTAAGCCTGTCCTTTTCGGGAATTTTATAATAATTGCTCTTTTCCTTTCCGCTGAGGGTCTTGACCTTGTGCTTACCGGTCTTTGAACCGATAAGTCGATAAAGAGTTTGCTTGATTTTGCCCTGCTTTAAAGCTGTGAGAGTGTTGTCAAGAGAAACATCAAACATAACCTCATCGAGATTTGTATTTGCGACACGGCGGTTCACATCCGCGATATACGCAATCATCTCATCAAGGTTTTTGTTTTCAAAGTTGTGAAGATTTATTGTCATCATCTCGCCGTTAGGCAAAACCATCGGCATAGAAATGTCAATATTTTCAAAGGTATGTATTTCGCCTCTGACGAGCTTACGGTCAAACTCGATATGAGAGTTCATAATCGGGTCTGCCTTGAGCCCCTCAACTATTATTTTGAGCATAAGGGTATTTAAAGTTACCTTTTTCTCGGGCGGACAATCTTCATTAAGCCTTTTATATTCTATCATAAATTCGGTGACGTCCGGCTCGTAGTTGTATGTAACGTGAGGGACATTTGCCCACGATTCGGTCGTCATATTGGCTACTATCTTGCGCTGGATACCGAAATGTATGGTGTTGGTTTTTTTCATTTTGTTTTTTGCCATAAGTATTCCTCCATACAAAGCTTTACTTAAATAGTATAATACAAATCATTTTAGAAATAAACTTTTTTTTGCGAAAAAATCACATTTTACATATTATGTCAAGCTGCTTAACAGCTGTCTATAAACTCCTAAACAGTATTTGTGTATTTCCCACAAAAAAGCACAGATTGAATTTGTATTTATATTGGAGTATAATAATATAAAATTTATAAAGCGAGGAGATTTTGGATAAAATGAACAAACAGACCGAAATAAAAGAAAGCACCGTCCTTCTTATGCCGGACGGAAACCTTGCAAGACCCGGCTATTGTAAGCACAACCTTTTCAGATATAATCCCGAAATGATAAAACGTGAAAACACCATGCGCCTTAAGGAATGGGATTATTACCAGATAAGCGACGGAAATATAATGATTCAGCTCAATTTCTTTAATATATCGCTTGCCACCTGCGCCACCTTCGGGCTTGTTAACCTCAAGACCGGCAGAAAAATAAGCGGTATGGCGACTGAGCTCTTTACTCCGCACAAAAACCGACTCAGCAAAAACGGCGACGTTCCGAACTATACCGAATATAGGCGCGGAGGAACAAAGCTTATATTTGATGTTCGGGAAACAGAGAGACGCCTCTATTTTGAAGGCACGGCTTCGGGCAAAAAGGTTAAATTCGACGTTACCTGCTATAAGCTTCCCGAGCACGAAAGCATAACAATAGCAACCCCGTTTAAGGAGCAGGGGTGCTTCTTCCTGACTCAAAAGCTAAACTGCCTTGCAACAGAAGGCACCGTTGTTGCCGGAAACGAGAAGTACACCTTTACAAAGGATAAAACCTTTACGGTTCTTGACTGGGGACGCGGTGTGTGGCCGCACACGAATACATGGTACTGGGGAAACGGCAGCACCTATCTTGACGGCAAGCTATTCGGCTTCGAGCTTACATGGGGCTTCGGCGACGAGTCAAATGCCACCGAAACAGCTATATTCTACGACGGCAAATGCCATAAAATAGGCGCGGTGCATCTTGAGAAAGACCCTGAAGATGACGCCGGATGGATGAATGAATGGCATTTTATTTCGGAGGACGGCAGACTTGATTTGACTATGAAGCCGTACTACGACCACTACACAAATCTGCTTCCGCTCAACCTGTTCGGTATGAAAACACATCAGGTTCACGGCCTTTGGAGCGGCAAGGTCGTTCTCGACGACGGCACGGAGCTTCACATTAAAGATATGTACGCATTCTGCGAAAAGGTTCACAACAAATTCTGATAAAAGCTTTTATTTCTTACTACACAAAAAACGCTTATTCCGAAAAACCGGAATAAGCGTTTTATTTTGGCTTTACTTTGCTTTGCTTTATTCGCCTGCTTTATATCTGCCTGCAATAACGAGGTCAAGCACGGAAGCATCGGAGAGATCGACAACACCGTCTCCGTTAAGATCCGCCGCAGCAAGCTGATCATCGGTAAGAGTTTCAATACCGAGCGAATAATATATGATAAGGTCGTAATCCGTACTGTCAACCTTGCCGTCGTCGTTTACATCGCCGAACAGACGTATTTTAACCTGTACGTTAAATTCGCTCTTGTCACTGACAAGACCCGAGCCGCTGACAGCGCGGAATTTGTAATTATATGCTCCGCTGCCGTTTGTGGTGAGAGTGTTGCCCTCAATACTTGTCCACTCGCCTCCGTTAAGCGAATACTGATATTTAACACCCGACGAAGCCGAAGAGTTGAGAGTAAATGTCACGTCCTGCCTTACAAGCGAACCGGAAGCCACATTTTCTTCACCGCAAGCCGCCGTTACCGTAACGTCCGTCGGAACGCTCTTATCAATCATAACGGCAACACCGTCAGACACATCGCTCTCAACACCCGCTTTATTAACAGCCTTAAATGTATAAGTCTTATTGCAGTTTTCGGCAATATTGAGAACGCAGCCGTTCATCTCTTTAAAGCCCGATCCGTCGTCGTAGTAATATGTAACGCCGGTATTGCTTGTAGCCGAGAGAACTATTGTGACGTCGCCGCTTGTCCACTCGCCTGTTTTACCGTAAGAAGATACGGTAAGCACGGGCTTATCGCCGTCGATATTCGTAACCGTAAATATCTTTGTTGCAACTCTGCCGTTTTTGCCCACTACGGTAAATACGTATGTACCGTTCTGTGACACGGTGTAAGAGTCTTCATTGGTTATATCCTGACCGTTGCAGGTAACCTCGCGAAGTCCCGACTCGCCTACCTCGGTGCTTATGTTTATCTTATAAGGATTCGGAGTAACATCGGTAACCTCGGGAGTAAGAGTTATTTCGGGAACCTTTGCATCTATCATTACGTGATAGCTGTCTGACGGATAGCTCTCGGTACCGGCGCTATTTACGGCTTTAAATCTGTAAACGGCGTTGGTTGTGTCGGTTATCTCAATGCTCGCGCCGCTGTCGATAAGAGTCCAGCCGTTTCCGTTGTCATAATAATAGTTAATGCCGGAAAGAGAAGCCTCCTCGGTAGAGAAGTTGAAGGTAACACCTTCACCAGTCCATCTGCCGAAGGTACCCTCGAACGAAACGCGGATAACAGGTACCTGACGGTCTATCTTAACCGTAAACGCGGTAACGTTGCTTTCAAGAGCCGCATAGCTCTCGGCCTTAAATTCGTATTTATGCTCTCCTGTTTCGGTTGCGGTAAAGGTATTGCCAGAAAGCTCCTGCCATTCGCCACCGTCAATGCGGTAATAATATTTGTAAATTCCCGAATAAGCCTCGGAGGAAAGAGTTATATTTACATCTGTTGCGCTCCAAGCACCCTCTTGATATTCCTTATCACCGCCGTATACAGCGGAAACGGTAACATCGGTGGGAGCCGTACCGTCTATAACAACACCGTCCGAACGAAGTATCGCGGAAACATTACCTGCCTTATCGGTAGCTCTTGCCTCTACAAAGCCCTTGAAGTCGGGGTCTTTAGCCGGCTTGTTTTCGTTGCCGTAGACGCTCCAGTCGGAGCCTGTCGGCTGACCGTTTTCATCTACAAAGCGATATTCAATTTTGTCTATTCCCGATACGCCCTCATCCGACGCGTCAACGGTAATTTCAACAGTCTTGTTAAAGAACCTGCATAAAGCATCGGCTTTGCTGAAGAAGCTTCCGGAAACCTCTCTTGCGACACCGCCTATATCCTTATGTAAAACGGTTATGCTGTTTACGGTAGGAGCAATTTTATCGATATTGTTTATAACGATGCTTTCTTCTGCCGTAAGACCGTTACCCGCGGTTACAACTACGGTGTAGGTTCCGTTCTCGGAAACGGTAAACGAATCATGAGAAGCGGTTATATCCTCACCGTTTAATGTAACGGAGGCTATTCCCGAAGCACCTACATTAAGACTTCCTATTGTAACATCATAACTCTTATTTGTAAGCTCGGTTACGGCGGGAGTAAGAGTGAACGAAGGCTCTATATCATCGCGCATAACGGTGTAACCCTCGGTGTAATCGCTCTCAATACCCTTGGAATTTACAGCCTTAAAATAATATGTATCGCTGCTGTTCACATTTACGGTAAGCGTGTTGCCTTCCAATGGTGCTTCTACGCCTGCGGAATCGGTCTTAAAGTAATACTTAACTCCGTCAAGCTCGTGAGTCGATGAAAGAGTAAAGGTTACGTCCTTGCTTGTCCATCCGCCGTTATAATCGCCTTTATCAACGCTGACAACGGGTTTACCGTATACAATTACGGGGAATGCAGCCGAAGCGCTGCGCCCGGCATGTGTGTATGTAACGGTTATATTCTGCTCTACGTCGTAAAGCTCCGGGTCAAATGACGATGTGTCGACCGTATAATCGGTGACGTATTCGGACTCGGCATTGCTGTAATTTGCCTTAACCTTAAGACCCGAAAGATCAAGGGTCTTATCGCCCTCGAGATAATCCTTTTTAGGATTTTCAAGCTCAATTGATGTTACCGCCTTAGAGTGAACGGTTATCGGGAATATTGCGTGATATGTTTTACCTGCTCTTACTACGTTAACTATAATATACTGCTCCGAATCAAGTATCGAAGTATTGACGGAGCTTACCGTATAATCCGTTACCGGAACGGAAAGCTGCTCGTCGGTATAGGCGTTTGCCGCCTCTTCGCCGTAATATTCGGCAATATCCGCACGATTGTATGTAAGCTTAACCTCCATACCGGTGAGGTCGAGCTCTGTGCTTCCCTCTACATAATCGGTCTTAGTGGGAGCGGTAAACGCAATGCTTATCGGCTCTACCTCAACTACCGTTATATCCTTTTGAGTTTCTACGTATGCGCCGTCAACCTTTGTAACGCCGTTTCTGCCGAATGCGTGAAGCGTTGTATCACCTGCCGAAATACCCGTGACAACACCGTTTGAATCAACCGAAGCATACGCATTCTTCTGATTTACGTCGCCGATATTCCAGTCAGAGGTCCAGGGAGCCGAGCCGTCGTCCTTAGTGAGACCCCAACGCTGCTTGTCGACCGAAATTCTCTCGGGAGCGAATGTAGCGGTGTAGGTAACCGGAAAATCCTTGATTACATAGTCATTTCCGGTTATTGTAACTCCCGTGAGATGTCTTATTGAGTTACCGCGCACCGTTATCTCTACGGATTTTGAAACGCTGCCTATGGTTGCGGTTATAGTGGCCTTTTTGGTGTTCCAAACGGCTGTTCCGCCGGAATCAAGACCTTTTACAAGACCGTTTGCATCAACAGTGGCTATTGACGGGTCGGAAGAGGTCCATACGACAGTTCCGAGAAGTGCTTGGTCGTAATCGGACGGTGCTATATTAGCGATTGCAAGCTGCGTGGTCTTGCTCTCGTTAACCGATGTGCTGCCGCTGATGCTGAAGTCTGTTATCGCCTTGCCGGCAGTTACGGTAAGAGAGTCCTCAACCGTTTTATCGTTAAGAGTTGCTCTTACGTGTATTTCGCTAATACCGCTCGATTTCGGGGTGAATACACCGTCGGACGAAAGCGTAGCAAGCTTCGTCTCGGCGGGTGTCTCGGCGGTTGCCCATATTATTTCATTTGTATCGGGATTTGTAAGTCCCCACTCTCGTTTTACCGACGAGTTTGTGTTAAGTCTTGACGGTAATACATTTGCTTTAAAGGTAGTCGGCGTATCATTGGGAACGGCACTGTTACCCTCAATTTCAACAGAGGAGATACTGCCGACAACACCGGCTCTTGTTACCTTTATTGTAACATTTTTGGAAACGCCGCCCGCCGTTGCGGTAAGAGCTGTGGATTTACTGTATTCAACGAGTCCGTCGCCGCCGTCAAGGCCGGTAACAGTACCGGAGGCATCAACCACGGCAATCGATTTATCAGCGATTTCCCAAGTAAGGTCGCCGGTATATGCTCCTGCGGGAACAACATTTGTAATTGCAAGCTGCGTTGTGGAGCCTTCGCTTACGGATACGGTTGAATCTGTTACGTTTTTTGTGCCGCTTATAATATCAAAGGACTCAACGGGAAGATCCTTCTGCTCAACAACATTAAAGGTTATGGTATCGACAAAAGCAACATTGCTCGCATCGTATGCCCTGACCGTTACCGAGCCTGCTGCAGTAAATGTGACAAGTCCCGTATCTGAAATCGTTGCACGCTTGCCGGAGCTTGTATCAAAGACGCTGCCGCCCATTTCCCATTTTACAGAGTGCTTAAGCCTTACGGGTGTTACAGCCGCGTAAAGCTGAACCGTTTTGCCCACGGCAACGGTAAGCGGGACGCTCTTTTTATTGGTTATATGCGTTCCGGTGGGAAAAACGCTCGCGACAACGCTCTTTTGAACCTTGATTTTAATTTTGTCGCTTGCAAGCTTTGCACCGCTTGCATCATATATGGTAGCCGTTATCTCGACATTCATATTGGCGAGAGCAGCTGCGAGACTGTCTGCAAGAGTATCACCTGCAATACTTCTGACGATGGAGACTATCAGGTCATCGTTCATACTGTCAAGATCGACGCCCGATTTTTCAAGCTGTTTCATAATCTCGTCAGCCATTTTATCGCCTACAAGAGGAAGTATGCGCACGTTTTCATCAAGCCAAAGCTGAATTATAGCCGTCTTTGACGAATCATATGCCGTAACCTTACCGTTATCGTCTACGTCGGCAAGAAGCGGTAGGTTACTCTCCCACTTTACCGTAGTACCCTCAGGCAATTCGCCTGTCGTGGTATACTTTAGCTGGAGCGTTCTATACTCGGTCAACTGCTGTACTTCGGTAATGTCATTACCGCTTTCGTCCGTAATGTTAAGCGAGACTCCTGCCGCGTAGCTCACAAGAGCCGACGGAACCAAAGTCAGCAGCATAAGGACAGACAGCAAAACGCTCAAAATCCTGGTTGATGTTTTTTGCATACAGATCTTCCTTTCCCTGAAAAACCGTCTTTACACACAAATAATAACAAATTCTACATATTTTTTCAATGCACACATTTTTACAAATAGTATCATATGTATTCCTGTGTTTTAGTGATTATACAATACGAACAAACAAAAAAGCGCGGAATTACACACTCCGCGCTTTAATAACATATTGATATACCGCCCTACCGCACTGATAAAGCATTTATTCCTCAAGCTTTTTCTGAGACTGCATTTTGAGATACGCATTTATGAAGCCGTCAATATCGCCGTCCATAACCGCGTTGATGTTACCCATTTCGTAGCCCGTGCGGTTATCCTTAACAAGTGTGTACGGCATAAATACATACGAACGTATCTGATTGCCCCAGCCTATCTCTTTTTGGTCGCCCTTAATATCCGAAATTTTGTCAAGATGCTCACGCTCTTTGATTTCAAGAAGCTTGGATTTTAACATTCTCATGGCAACCTCTCGGTTCTGATGCTGACTTCTCTCTACCTGGCATGCTACAACAATTCCCGTCGGGATATGAGTAAGTCTTACGGCAGATGAAGTTTTGTTTACCTTCTGACCGCCTGCGCCGCTTGAACGGTAAACGTCCATTTTAATGTCCTCCGGAGCTATTTCGACCTCGACCGTATCATCGATTTCGGGCATTACTTCAACCGAAGCAAAAGAGGTATGGCGTCTGCCTGCCGCATCAAACGGGGAAACTCTTACAAGACGGTGTATGCCCGTCTCGCTTTTCATAAAGCCGTAGGCATTTTCGCCCTCTATGAGGATACTTGCCGATTTGAGCCCTGCCTCGTCGCCGTCAAGGAAATCAAGCGTAGTAACCTTAAAGCCGTGACGCTCACCCCAACGACAGTACATTCTGAAAAGCATCTGTGCCCAATCCTGCGCCTCCGTTCCGCCTGCACCGGCGTGGAAGGTAAGAATTGCATTTTTGGCATCATATTCACCGCTCAAAAGAGTTGTAAGAGTCATGGTGTCGAGGTCACCTTCAAACTTTTCGACACTCTCGGTGCACTCATCGAGCATACCCTCGTCCTCTTCTTCGTTTGAAAGCTCAATCATAACAAGCGCATCGTCATAATCCTGCCTGAGCTTTTCATAAGCCGCCACCTTGCTCTTGAGGTTGCTTGTGCGCTGGACGACCTTTTGAGAATTGGCTATATCATCCCAAAAGCCGTCAACAGTCTGCTCTTTTTCAAGCTGCGCTATCTCTTCTTTCATCTTATCAAGACCCAGAGCCTCGGAAAGGTCATCAAGAGTCTTTTCGTGGTTTATAAGGCGCAGTCTCAATTCTTCGTATTGAAGCATAAATATAATTCCTTTACTTATAATTTTTATATATTTACAAAGCTTAATGCCTCGCCGACTATTTAATATCGGCTATGTCATAAGGCGTTTTTTGATACACAAAGTAGTTAAGCCAATTTTGGAAAAGCAAGCTTGCCGCACCGCGCCAGGTGTCGACGGGCGTTTTTTTGATGTCGTTATCTGGGAAGTAATTGTGCGGCATCTTTATGTCAAGCCCCTTTTTTAAATCGCGGAAGTACTCGCGAGCCAGCGTATCGCTGTCATATTCGCAATGACCCGAACAGTAAAAATTGCGACACGCCATATCCGACACGAGATGGACTCCGGCTTCCTCCGAATAAGACAAAATCTGAAGATCCTTTACTCTTATTATATCCTCTTTTCGGTTTTCCGTGTGACGTGAATGCGGAACATAAAAAACATCAGAAAATCCGCGCAAAAGCGGATGATACAAATCGAGCGGTTGATGGCGGAATACGCCGAAAACCTTTTCGGGAAGCAGATGCTTCGGAATACCGTAATTATAGTAAAGCGCAGCCTGCGCTCCCCAGCATATATTAAATGTGGAATACACATTTGTTTTTGCCCAATCAAATATTTTGCAGAGCTCGTCCCAATAATCGACCTCTTCGAAATCCATCATTTCAACGGGTGCGCCGGTAACTATCATACCGTCGAATTTTTCGTCCTTGACATCGTCATAGGTTTTGTAAAATTTGAGCATATGCTCCCTTGACACATTTTTTGAGATATGGCTTTTTACCTGCAGCAAGTCTATTTCAAGCTGAAGCGGAGAATTACTGAGAAGCCTTAAAAGCTGAGTTTCGGTCTCGATTTTAGTGGGCATTAAATTCAGTATTATAATTTTAAGCGGACGAATATCCTGCTTGACGGCTCTGTCCTCCGTCATAACAAATATATTTTCAAGCTCCAGGCTGTGATGCGCGGGAAGCTGATTATCTATTTTTATAGGCATACAGCCACCTCTTTCAAGAAGACGAACCTCGGTCTTTTACCCCGATTAAGTTCTGACAAAGTATTATAACATAACACATCTCCGTTTGCAATGCCGATACACATAAAAATACCCCGACCGCAGTCGGGGTATTTAAACCTGTTTATTGCCGTTTACATCAGCAAACGGGCTTAGTATTTTCCTCTTCCTCGTCATCCTTGCGTTTTTTACGAAGAATTATGAAGAATATAAGTGACAGTCCGCAAAGGAAAATAACAGCAGCTACAAGCGGATTTTCACGGATAAGCTCACCGGTTTTTGATATAACCGGAATATTTGTTATCGGATTACCGTTGTCGCTCGGTTTGATTACCGGAGCTTCGCTTGTCGGCTCCTCTACGGGTGTGCCGGGAACAATAGTAACAGTACCGTCGTCGTTAACGACAAAGTCGAGCCATAAGGTCTTGGTGCCCTTCGGGACAATTGCAATCTGCGAGCCGTCATCAAGCTTGATAACGGTTGTTTCCGTTGCCGTATCACTTACGCTTACCGAGAAAGTAGTCTTGCCGGCTACTTCACCGTTTTCGTCGGTGATTGTTACAACATGGAAACCGTCTTTGATAACGTCTACGCTGTATGCACCGTCTTTTCCTGCCTCAGCCTTAATTTCGCCGAGGTCAATATCGAGCTTAGCACCCGGGAAAAGGTCTTTGCCGCGATACACGTTACCTTTCATACCCATACGAACACACGGGTCTTCGTGTTCTCCGCCCGGATTGGTCGTTCCACCCGGATTTGTTGTTCCGCCCGGATTTGTTGTACCGGAAGGATTGGTTGTACCCGAGGGATCCGTGGGAACGGTCGGCTCTGTGGGTCTTGTGGGATCCGTGGGAGCTGTGGGCTCTGTGGGTCTTGTAGGCTCGGTCGGCTCTGTGGGATTTGTAGTCGGCTCTGTGGGTCCGAAGCATTTTTTAAATGTGAACACAATGTTCATATCGGTGGTAACCGAATCAAATCTCAACATACCGTACTGCAATTTATCGGTATAATCTTTACCGTTTACCGTGACACGCTCAAGGTGGCTGTCAAGCTTTGCAACAGCTCCGAGAGAAAGCGAATCAAAACGGTCAACGGCGAACTTAGCACCGCTTGCAATAAGGTTGCCGTCTTTAAGGACATAACCTCCGTCGTTATACGTTACGGTAATTTCATGGGTACTCGGGACTACAGTTTTAAGCTGTGTTTTACCGATTTCACCTGCCTCGGCGAAAACGCAAAGCTGCATGGTGAATATAAGCAAAACAGACAACAGCACACTGCAAGCCTTTTTCATGAAACCACCTCCTTAAAAATTCTAAAAATCAAAATTTGGCAATAATTATGCAGCAACGTACTCTACGGTGTAAGTCATAGTGCCGACATACTCAGCTATGGGAGCGTTGAAGTCAGCGATTGTAACGGTTGTCGAAGACTTAACAGCGTTGTTAAGCTCGGGATATTCAGCGACTTCTCCGCCTGCTACGGTGAAGGTGAGGAACTTATCGGTAGCAGCGTTTATCATTTTGCCTGCGTCCTTAGCAGCAGCCGAAACCTTGAGCTTTGCGCCGAGCTTGAGCTGAGAATCAACGGTGTAAGAAGCGTCCTGAGCGGCGGTGTCGTTCCAAGCAACTGTGATTTCTGCAGGAATGGTAACGGTGTATGTTTCGGGATCCGAATCGTTCTTATCGGTTGTCTTTGTCTTAACCTGAACGTCGGCGGTCTTGGGGTCTGATTCCTTGGTTATTGTAGCTGCGAATGAGGGAACAGCTATAGCTGCTATCATCATAACAGCAAGAAGAATTGATACTATCTTTTTCATAATTGTAACTCCTTAATAAATAATGTTTAACTGTTAAACAAATTATTTGTCAACTACTGCTGCTGTGAAGGTAACGGTAGCATCGCTGTAATCGGTGATGGTAGCGTTCCAAGCTGCTGCTGCAACGTCAACGTTGATGGTGTACTCCTGATTTACTACCTCGGCAGCAGTCTTAACGGAAGTATCGCCGCTGAAGGTATAAGGAATGTTATAGCCGTTATCGGTAGCGGGCTTCATTTTGCCGTCGGCAGAAGCAACCGAAACGGAAAGACGTTTGTCAGTCTTGAGAGTTGATGTAACGTTGTAGGTGAAGGCTGTGGTTTCAGCACCCCATTTAACGCTCATTTCAGCAGGATATGTTACTGTGAAATAACCGTCTGCGGGAACGTTTGTTGTATCGGTCTTAACGGTTGCGGTACCTTTGCCGTCCGCTGTATCCTGATTGATTTCAGCTGTAGCTGCAAAGGACGGAACGGAAACTGCCGCGAGCATAGCAGCCGCAAGAACTATTGAAAGTAACTTTTTCATAATATAACTCCTTATCGGATTAAATAATTAAGCTATCGCTTCAACCGAAGCTGTAAATGTGAGAGTATCTTCATACTCATCAATGGAAACAGATTCCCAGTTTTCCTTAGTAATATTGACATTTACCGAATATACGCTGTCGGTAACTGTCTCGTGACCGGTTGTTATATTGGTATCACCGGCTATAGTGTAAGGAAGAAGTCTGCCGCCGCCTGTATGGAGATTTGCATTGTCCTGAGCCACAGTAATGCGAAGGTTATTGCCGCTCACAAGAGTACTCGATACAGTATAATCGATTTTTGTACTTACGGTGCCCCAATAAATGGTGGTTTCGGCGGGATAAGAAACGGTAAAGGAACCGCTTATTCCGCTTCGGTCGGTAACTACCGAGGAGTTACCGACGCCGCCGGAAGTAGACTGATCTATTGTCGCAGTTGCAGCAAAAGCGGGAACCGATATAGCCAAAAGCATTACTGCCGCTATGACTATTGAAAGAATTCTTTTCATAATTGGTTCTCCTTGTCTTTTGAAAGGGTTTCCGACTCTTAGATTGTAGCGGGAGCTATCGAAACCGTAAGTGTAAGATTGCCCTCGTACTCATCTACCGGAACCTTTGCCCAATCAGCTGAGGCAATGTTTACTGCAGCCGTAACAGCTTCATCTGCAACAACTGCAGAACTCGAAGTATAAGCTGTGGTGCCTGTTACGCCGAAGGGAAGAGTAGCGGTATTGCCTGATGCGGTAGCCTTGAGGTCGGTTGTACCGTCTTCCTTTGCTACCGTAACATTAAGACGATCGTTTGATTTGAGCTGGCACTTTACGTTGTATGTAAAGTCTGTGCTCTCTTTGCCCCAGTAAATTGTGGTTTCTGCCGGGAAGGTTACTGTGTAAGAAGTAGCCTCGGGGCCGTCGGGACCGGTTTTTGTAGAAGTAATAACCTTAGCAGTATCTGAGGTATGGTCGCTTGTAAGAGTCTTGTCGGCTGCAAATGACGGAACGGAAACCGCTGCGAGCATTGCCGCCGCAAGAGCTATTGAAAGTAATTTTTTCATTGTGGTTATCTCCTTTCAAAATCAGAGGCTTACGGTGAAGGTAAGAGTATCGCTGTACTCGCCGACGATAGCGTTGTTCCAATCATCTGCGGCAACCTTAACCTTGAGGGTGAGTGCCTTTGCGGGATTGATAACGGGGCCGTCAGCCATAAATTCGAGGTCAGAGTCAGCCGAGAAATCGTAAGCCAATGTCTCGTTTTCATCCTCGGCAAGCTTCATAAGTCTTGAGCCCTCAACGCCGATTTTGAGCTTCTGGCCGTATTTAAGGTGAGACTCAACAGAAAATCCGTCAAGAGTTGTCTCCTCTGTGCCCCAGTAAATTGTGGTGTCTGCCGGAATTGTAACGGTGTATTTAACAGCGTCGTCTTCGGGAGCATCGGGGCCTGTTTTTGTGGAGGTCTTAACAATAGCGGTACCGGTATTGTCACCCTCCTTGGTTATGGGGTTAGCTGCGAATGCGGGAACCGAAACTGCTGCGAGCATAACCGCTGCAAGTGCGATTGAAATAAGCTTTTTCATTATATTAGTCTCCTTTCAATAATTAAACCTCAGCGGTAAAGGTAAGGTTGTCGTTGTAAACATCAACAACAGCTCTGTTCCAGTCCTCGCTGCTTATTGTAACCTTGAGGTTTTTGTCAACGGCGGGAGTTTCCTTGTTGCCGTAAACTACGGGGCTGTCTGCTGTGAAAGCGGTATCGCCCGAAAGAGTATAGGGAAGAGTGTAAACCTCGCCTGCTGCGGCATCGGTCTTCATAGAGCCTGTGCCTGCTACTGTAACCTTGAGAGCCTGGCCTCTCTTGAGGTGAGACTCGACAGAGTAAACAAGATTTGTCTCCTCTTTGCCCCAGTAAATTTCTGTATCTGCCGGAATAGAAACGGTGTATCTGACAGCATCATCCTCAGGCGAATCGGGGCCTGTTTTTGTGGATGTCTTAATTATGGTTGTGCCGGTCTGCTCTGTTTCCTTGGTTATGGGGTTAGCTGCAAAAGCGGGAACCGAAACAGCTGCGAGCATAGCCGCTGCGAGTGCGATAGAAATAAGCTTTTTCATAATTTTATCTCCTTATATTTATTACGCGTTGGTATATTCTGCCGTAAAGGTAAGAACATCTGTATGCTCACCCGAAGCGGCCTTTTGCCATTCAGCCTCTGTGATGTTCACGGAGAGGTCATAAGACTTCATATAATCGCCCGGTAAAAACGCCATTTGCTCTGCGCCTGTAAGCGTGTAGGCGATAGTCTTTGAGCTGTCCAAGGTATTGACGAGCTTTGAGCCGTTGAGCGACGAAACAGCCACCTTAACGGTCTTGCCGGGAGACAGCCACATTTTAGTTGCCGTAACCTTACCTATTGCGTAAGAATCAGCTTCCCACGGTATTTCGGTATCGGCAGGAATGGTAAGCTCGTACTCATCCTGTTTGCCCTCGCCGGTAGAAATCTTTACGTAGCCTACGGGGTTCTCTTTATTCAGCGTAGCCGGAGCCGCGAAAGACGGAACAGTCACGAGTGACAATATAAGGACTGAGAGCAAAACTGATAATGTTTTCTTCATAGAACCACCTCCTTATGGTCTTGATAAAGCATTTAATTTGTTAATTAACCTTTAGTGTAATCTACGGTATAAGTAAGAGTAGTCGAATACTCGGCTATCGGAGCGTCCGTCCAACCGGAAATCGTCAATGACGGTTTTTGAGCGGGAAGCGCTCCCTCATTTGTACCTGTAAATTCTGTGGAAGTAAAGTTCTGTGAAGTATACGGAAGAGCGTATATCGATGTTGCCGCATTGGTAAGAGTGTCATTTGCAACAGAAGCGCTGCGTGCTACGGAAACATCAATTTTGCTGCCCGTATCAAGTGAAGACGTAACCTTATAGGAAACATCAACGGCTTCCGTCTCGCCCCAAGGAACATCTATCTCCGCGGGGATTGTGACCTCAAAGAAGTCATCTGCGGCAAAATGAACGGTTATTGTCTTTCTGACAGGCTCGTTTGTTGTCTTGTCAACAGCAACCTCACCCGTAGCATTATCGATAAGCTCTATTGTAATAACATCCTCGCTCGTTACGGTAACGCCCGTGACGGTAAACGTGAAGTTTATTGCCTTGGGAGCTGCCGCCGAGGCGGTGTTATTTGCGATATCCGCAGTTTCGGGAGAAGTTTTAAGAGCGTCTGCCGTTACGGTCTTTTCAATTGCACCCGTCATTGCAACGGTGTAATCGAGAATGTTGTTATCGGCGTCCTTAAGTCCTCCGTTTTTAGAGGTTACACGAAGTGTGTAATTTCCGTCCGGATAGTCAACGGCATTAAGGAGATTGAATGTTGCGGTTCCCGTTGTTGCATCCTTATTGAGAGCGACGCTGTCTTTGTCTACCTCCGAAACAAAGTTCGGGAAAAGACGGAGGGTATCTATAATACCGTGGAGAGCTTCGCCGTCCGAGGAATTAACGGTGCTGCCGTCGTTAACCTCTTGAATCTGCCTTATATAGTTCTTAAACGAATTGTACTCTTCAACCGCTTCCGTTATTGCGGTGAGGTTCTGAATACCGTTGCTGTCCATTTGACCCTTAACGGTATTATAAAGAGCCGTGTACTTTTCTTCGAGTCGAACGACGCCGCCCTTAACCGTTTTGCCGGTGATGTCATCGGTGTAGGTCTGAATATTGGCGAGTGTCTTTTCAACGGCCTTGGCAGACCTTGAATAGTTCTTATACTGAGGATAACCCGCAAAGCTGTCATTATCGTCTCTCAAGATAACCTTTGCATAATAATCAAGGTCGTTATACTTGTCGACGTAGTTTTTAAGCGCCTCGGTCTGATTTGTAGGCATAAGCCTTAAATCGGTCGTAAGGTCGGTCGCTTTACCGGTCTCGCCGTACATTGAAGCAACAAGAGTGCTAAGGCCTTTAAAGCCGATTATATCGGTACCGGAGTCACTCGTGTAGCCGTCGCGGTATTCTTCGAGAAGTCTCAAGCGTTTTGCAACCTTATAAAGGTTCTCCATCTTTGTGACGTTCTCCGTACCGAGTGCCGTGATGGCCTCGTCGGTATAGCGTTTATAAGAAAGCTCATACCAATTGATTATGTTTTGAACGTCAGACGCGGTGAGAGAATATGCGCCGTAATTTACAAGAGGCTTCTCGACGCCGTCCTCGGTACCCATAACAAAGCCCGGATAAGGTAAGGCGTTGCTGCCTGATACGGAGCCGCCCGTCGCTGCATCGGGCATAGCCTCAACCAAAGCCTTCAAATCGGCAACCGCAATTTGCGGCTGGTCGATAAGAGTGATACCGTCGTCGATGCTCTTGTACTTCTGAAGCACGCTGTATGCTCTTGCAACGGAGGGTATCGACTTTTGATAATCCGAAAGCTGATTGTAAAGAGCAAGTGCCGTGTTTATCTTTTCGGTACGGGTGTTCGCTTTATAAATATCAACATCCGCTACCGCGTTTTCAAACTGCATTGAAGTAAGAGATTTAACCTGAGCATAATCGTCGAACGATACGTCGCCGGTTCTGTTTTGTACGCCTGCGCCGTATGCCGAGGTGCCCTGTCTGTAAGTAAAGCCGACGGAGCCTATTGTAAAGCTCTTACCGTTCATTGCGTTTGCGCTCGTCTCATTTACGGACGAATCGTTGTAATTTGACAAGGGCGCTATACCTATTGTAACGCGGAAGATGTTGTCGAGGGACTCGGCTTTTTCATCTATACGATAGTTAGAGCTTGCCGAAAGACCCTGAACGCCTCTTGAGAACTGGAAAAGCGGAACCATAACATAGCCCTTGTAGTGAGAAAGGGTCAGGTAATCGCCGTCTCCCGTATCTATGCCGTACTCCGAGGTGTAAGCGTAAATTCTTCTCTTACTCTCATCCTTGGGAGTACACTTAGCCCATTCACCCGTCTTGGGGTTAATGAGATAGAAGTAAGAAGCCGCGTTGTTGCTGCCGAAGTCGAGGGTGTAGTCCTCGGCGTCGCCCTCATAGTAGGAGCTGATATTAAACGCCATTGAGAAGGTATCAAGCTGAGAGAAATCAGCGTAGAATACAAGCGCCAGACGGTCGGTTTCGCCTATGTCGTTTTTGGTATACGACTTAGCAAAATCGCTGAGTTTCTCCGACTTCATATTGTTCTCTCTCAGTTTGGAGTAATCGCCGCTGCTGCTCGGTTCTTCGTCAACAAGTCCCTTTGTAATGCTTATGCAGTTATACCAGCCTTTTCTATCCTCGGCATACTGGTTATTTATGGTGACCGTTGCGGCATTTTTGCCCTCAAGGCCGTTTGATGTAATGATTGCCGAGGTACCGTTTTGGCGATAGTCTGTAATACCGTTTCTCTGCGGGTCGTTACCGAGAGCGCCCGTCGGTATAAGCGTAGGCGTTGCGGTATCCTGAGTGTGCGCCGAAATAGCGGCGAAGGGAACCTGATATGTCAAATAGCCCTTAGAATAGTAGTAATCCTTGCCCACTTGACCTGCATATTTCGAGTTTTCGAACTGCCAGCTTCTGGTGCCTTTTTCCAAGGAATCGAAGTCGCCGAACGGTATAACTTTATTGTTTGTAAGCGCCTGACCTATTACAACAGAGTTGTCGGCAAGCTCTTCCTCAATGAAGTTGAAGTACTTTAAGAGCTTCTCCTCCTCCGCTCTGCCGAGCATTGTGAGCTGGCTTAGGTTGAGGCGGATATAAACCTCATAGAGGCTCTTAACAACGGCTTTATCCTCATCGCTTACTGCAAGAGTATTTTCGTCGTAATCGGGGAGCTGCTCAAGCTTCGTTGAAATCATCGGAATGAAATCCTCAGCACCCGAGTTAGCCGAGCCATAGGTATCGCCGTCTATACAAGCCTGCTTGGCGGTCTTGAACTTTTCCCAAGCCTCGGTCATACCGAGTGCTGCCGCCTTGGTATCAAGCGCGGAATCCTCAAGGAAGGAAGCATCGATTGTACCGGATTTTCCGGCTTCTTCGGTTTTGTTGTAATCCTCAATCGATTTTTTATAACCGTTTATCAAGTCTTCGATGTACTTAACGGCACGGTAATCGTAGGAGTCGGGATTTTCAATGTACTTTTGGCAGGCATTGAAAATAGCGCGCGGAATTTCAGTTTCCTGGTCATAATATGTCTTAACGGGAGAGCCTGTGCTTGGCGCTCCGTTAACAGTATTTTCGCTGTATTTCTGACCGTCGGTACGATAGAACAATACGTTATCAATGAAAATCTTTTTACCTACGCTGCCGTTGTTGGTTTCAAGGCTCGTAGAAGCCGGGTCATATGAGCAGCCCGTAAACTTAAAGCCCGCGGACATAATATCCTCGATAGCCTTGTAGCCGTTTGCACGGTTTACTACCGGATCTTCGCCCGTACCGATTTTAGTCTTATCGATATAAGCTCTTTTGGGCGAATCGGCTGTTGTCTTGCTTCCGTCCGACGTATTCATGCACGGAGCGAGCATTGTGCCGCCGTCGATATAGTATTCGCCGCTTAAAGTCGCCGTCTTGTTAATTCTGAAGGAATAGCGTCTTATAAGCAGAGCCTTGGATATTGAAGTACCGGCAGGGTCAACAACCACCGACTGCGAAAGCTTAATTTTATCGTTATAATACTTATTGGCATTTGCTTTAGTTTTATCCGAGCTGTTCCACACATACATATCGGATACCGGCTTGTTTACACCGAAATCCTCGTTGGAATCCGTGACAACAGAATCGGTTTCCGAGCACATAAACTGAAGCGGTATGCGGACATAACCCTTGAAGTGGTCAAGGTCAACAGTACCGTCTTTTAACATAACCTTTTTCCAGCTGCCGTCCGTTTGCTGCAGGAATACATATGGGTCTTCACCCGTATAGCCCGCCTTTGTGGTGCCGACGGTGGAATAAATCATATCGCCGTATCTGTTGAAAGCGTTATTGGAATCACTGTAGCTGTTGTCATAGTCCTGAGCAAAATACTTTTCGTTTGAACGCAGACGGAATGAAAGCCCCGTTACGCTGACCTCGGAGAAGTCGAGATAGTACCAAATCTCGGAAGCACCCGTCGGGTCCCAGGTCTGACGGCTCCATGCCGTATCAATGGACTGAGGACTTTCGGGGGTTGCGGCGGACTCGATACGCATTGCGTAGCCGTAGCTGTTGCCGGTATCTTTAACGCCGACGCCATCTGTTCTGCCTTCTACTCTAAGGTGATTGCCCTCCTGCATGTAGTCAAGTGAGCCGGACGTACTGCGTACGTTGTTGACTTCGGCGGTTCTTACATCGGTTCCGTTATCCGAATATGAACCGTGGTCATCAGAGTTGCCCTTTTGGGCAAAGGTAAGAACTTCACGCGCGGCAAGAACGTTGTTTGTAACGGGGGCATAAGCGTCCGCATCGTATACATAAGTCGGAACATCCGAAACGTATGCGTTAACAGCCTCCGAGAACCAGCCGTCGCTGTCGTACGCCGTTACCGTAACATTGTAGCGGTGGTCGTCTGACAGACCCGCAGGCACCTTTGTTTTGATTTCGTCTGCCGTAATCTCAGCCGTGTACGGTGCGGTACCGGTGGGACTTACCATCTTGCGCAGCAAAACCGTGCTTGTGTGAACTTCGGTATATGTTCCGAGATCAACAAGCTCTAACATATACCCGTCAATTGTCTTTGTGCCGGTTTTGCGCTCGCTAACCTTAGCCGCGGGGAAGCTGACCGTAATTCCGCCGTCGCCATTAAGTGTTGCAGCCGCTTCCCTTTTATCCGATTCGGTAAAGGTCGGTATCGGGTCATATTCACCCTCGCCGGCCGCGAGAACCATGGGAATCGACGTTACCAAAAGCACTACGCAAAGCAGCACAGCAGTTATGCTTTTTCCGATTTTAATCTTTGAAATTTTTTGCATAAACTGCAACTCCTTTCCTCAAAATCTGTATTTTGAATATAGTTTCTTACGAAACCACGATGGTCGTTTTTAAATCCATATTGTTAAGCTTACGCTGCTCTTTATCAAAGCTGTAGGTCTTAACATGGACTGTTGCCGGATAGGTTCCCGCCGCAAGCTCACGGTTCAGCGTGAACTTTGATATTGAGTAGCCCGGCGGCAGGAGGTTTGAGGTATATATAACCTCGCCCGTATTTGAAAGCTCTATTTCTATAACAAAGAAGCACGGGTTTTCCTCGGGGTTTGAGAATACAAAGCTTTGCTCCTTGGTATTTGCCGCCAAGGGAAGCTCGGGAATACCGTTGACCTTAATCTGCCTGCCCCTTGTTTTTGTCTTATCGGGAATCGAGATTTCGCCCTCGCCCAAAACGGCATTTTGGTCAACTACGCCTGCGGGGGTAGTTGTGGTTCCGCCCTCGCCGCCTGTCGGTATAACGGCCTTTAAAAGGAATATAAGACCGATTATCAGCGCCGCTATCAAAAGCGCAAGCAAAAGCCAAAGCAAGAGCCTGTCTTTAACTATCGCAATGAATTTGTCAGCCTCTGTCTCTATGTAGCCGACTACCTCGGTATGAGGCATTTTCGTTGCGGCATACACCTTTTCGGTTTGCCCGTCGTCAGACTGCAAATTACCGATTTCGCGTTTACCCTTGCCTATCTGACCGACAACCGTATAGCCGCCCGAGGGATAGCGCGAGTCAATTTCTTTCTTTTTGAAATAAGAAACCGAGAAGCCGGTTTTGCCGTTTTTGTAAACGCCCTCACCGTCGGCTCCCGCAAGATGCCGAAATATAAGATCTGCCAAATAAAAAACCTCCGATAAATGGAATAAAAACACTATATATAATAGTATACGATAAAACCGCGCCACTTCGGGTCTGCTTTAACTCTTGCTTCTTATCATTTTACAGAGCAAACGTTCATTTACCGATTTTTCGGCGCAAACGGGTACACTACTACAC
>ERZ1026780.234-NODE-234-length-47818-cov-7.080920_pt1 | contig 47818 bp, 39 predicted proteins | sample MGYA00380126_ERZ1026780 | MGnify/ENA primary metagenome ERZ1026780 (study PRJEB33269, sample SAMEA4719762) | human gut metagenome | biome: human-associated habitat; feature: organic feature; material: feces | place: Cameroon | collected 2013-10 ... | reverse complement strand
AGACGTACTTGCCGTACTTCAAGCGAGAATTTGACAAAAAGCGCGTAAATTGCGGTATTTTGGCAAGGTTCGTTTTATTCTTGTCTGGCATAGTTGACGAAACATTCTTTTCCGACGTGTATATTCACACCGTATTCGCAGTAAAACGGAGCGAAAACGGAAAACCCGTTACCTTTTGCGGACGGAATTAGTTTTTCGAGCGTTTTTCGCTTTCTTTTCGCCTGCCAAACGGGTATTCTGTTGAATTTGTCGCACAAAACAAGCCCGCGTTTGTGCAGTTTTTCGATGTCCTTGTTTGCGGGATTATAGAGTTTTCCGTTTACCATACGTTCCCAATCGCTTTTATTGTTATACATTTTTACCTCGGTTTTGCAATAATTTGTTATCTTGCTACAATCATATCATTTCTGAAATCGGTTGTAAATGTTTTAATGTTCGAAAAAAAACGAAAAAGTTTTTAAAAAGGTATTGACAAGCGGTTTTAAGCGTGTTATAATCAAACCATAGAAAATTTGACACGTGTAAAAATGTGTAAAAAAGATGTGTTTAAAGGCTATCAGATGACAAAAACAACCCGGGCGATGGTTGCGGAAAGAGCAGGCGTTTCGTTACCTATGGTATCTTACGTGGTGAACAACTCTCGTCCCGTTTCCGAAAAAACTAAAAAAAAGGTGCTTCAGGTGATCGAGGAACTCAATTACATTCCCGACGCGGCGGCTCAGAGCATGGTGCTTAAACGCTCGAAGTCGTTTATGATAGTATCAAATAATATAATAAACCCGATGTACGGCGAAATTATTCTGGAATTTGAAAAAGCCGCTTTTTCGTTCGGATATTCCACTTTGATATGCGGTGGATTTCTGGAACTGAAAAAGTATGTTCCGTCGATTGTCGCGAAAAGGGTGGACGGGTTGTATTTTGCGTCCGTGCCGGATAAAGTCAAACAGAGCGATATAGATTATCTCATCGAAAACAAGGTCAAAATATGTTGCGGAAATTATTTGCTCCCGCGCGAAAAGCGGGTTAACCGCCTTGATATCGATTATGAGGACGGAATGAGGCAGGTTGTGGAGTATCTCACCCGCCTTGGTCATAAAAAGATTATTTACGCCAATGGTTTTTCGGAAAATTACGAACTGGACGTCCGTTGCAACGCTTTTATTCGTTACGCGCTCGGCGGAGAAAAGCAGAACGACAGAATTTTTTACGGCGACGGTCCGGGAAAAATGAACGATGCCGAGGGTTACGAACTCGGCAAAAAAATTCTTGCAAGCGGAGTGAAGTTCGATGCTTGCGTATGCGTTTCGGATATGTTCGCTTACGGGGTGATGAGAGCGTTCAAAGAGGGCGGAGTGAGAATTCCCGAGGACGTTTCGATCGTCGGATTTGAAAATTTAATGATATCCGATATTGTATCGCCTCGCTTGACGAGCGTTTCTTTTGACAGAGTGGAGTTTTCGTCTACGCTCGTTCGTCAACTGATTAATTCCGTAGAAACCGGCGCGATTTCCGAAAAAATGATACCGGTTGAGATCTGCGAGAGAGAAAGCGTTTGCGACAGAACGCAAAAATAGAAACCGAAAACCGTACGCTGCATAAAACGCGACGAAAATCGCAATAAACGCGGCAAAAAACAACACAATATAATCAAACGACACAATATAATCAGAGGATAAATAGAGGATAATTATTCAAAAAGGCGAATAATTATCCGAGTTTATATATTTGACACGTGTAAAAAAGACCGACAAAAAGTCGGAAGGGAGAAAAATATGAAACAAAAACTCAAAAAAACAACGATGGCAATTTTAGCATTGGCAATGTCCGTCTGCGTGTTTTTGGGAGTAGGTGCTGTAGCCCGGGCAGAAAACGCAGAACTCGTTTCGGGATATGGTTTCACTTCTAACAACACGTCCGGCGCAATCGCGCAAATCGACGACGGCGTGAGAATTTCCGCCAAAGCGGCGACAACCGGAAATATTTTCGATTACACTTACAACGCGCCGTTAAGCGTGACCGATCTGAACGTTTCTTACAGACTCACGACGGACACGACAAGAGAAAACGGCGCTCATTCCAGAATGAATATTTATATTCTTCCGGAAAAGGATTCGGAACTTTCCGCGGGGGTTAAAATTCAACTTCTACACTCGGTGTATGACGACAACGAAATGAAATTTATCGTCACCGGACCCGCAGAGCCGAGCGGCTGGGATAATCCCGCTTACTTCACGGACGATTATTCCGTCGAAATGCGTATTTTCACCGAAGGCAGTAATGCTTTCGCTGTTTTTAACGGCGCGAGATACCAGTTCAACAACGACGACGATATCGGCAAAATTTTCGCAATGCAAACCGCCGGTCACGCTTATCTTCGGTTCACCGCTCATTTCCAGGAAAACGGAGAATCGGCTCTCGGATACGATCTCGATATTCGTTCGATTGACGGCGTTTCGTTCGGAAAATCGACTTATAAGGACACTTCTTTCGTTTCTACCAAAGTTACCGCCGCGGCCGAATCGACTAAGGCTATAACCGGGGATGGCTTTGTAATCAGCGGTAAATTCGCCGAAGGATGCGGTACTGCCGCTAAATATTCGCTGGGTTCGGAGCATACGATTGCGGCGGGTGGTCTTTCCTCGTTCGGAATGACGATGGACGTTTCCGGCGTTGATCCGGCGGTTAAGAAATACATGGAAATAAGTTTCACTAACATACTCGACAATGCGGACAGAATTGACGCGTGGGATAGTTTAAGCGACGCCGCAGGTCAGCCGACGATTCTTGCCGCGACTTACAGATTGTTCCTTACTCCCGGCGAAGTCGTAACGGCTATAATGAAATCTGTCAGCGACGACGGAACGCAGGGAATATTCGGTATTGCGGGTGGAGCAAACGCTCTCGAAAACGCGCCGTATTACAAATTCTCGTCATTCGTTCCGAGAAACGATAAGATTTTAACTTTCGCCGTCGCAAAAGTGCAGGGCGACTGGAAAATTCTCGTCAACGGAGCGTCTGTCGGATTTGAAGCGGATATCAACGCGATAATGAACAAATTGAACGACGCTCAACTCGAGGTTTCGGTAAATCTCGGATCCGATGACGCCGCTAATTACTACGCTTCTGCCGGAAGCGTTCCTATGGACGTCGTGAAGATCACCGGCGTAAACGGAAAAACCTTCGTTCTCGAACCCGATCCGTATGAAGGTGATTACGCAGACGAAATCACCGGAGAAACAGAATTCGTCCGCTCGCAGTTCGTTAATATCGCCCCGTCCGACACCGCTATCGTCAATTACGCCGTAACCGAAGACGGTTTATCCGCATTCGGCAGAAACGAAACGCTGGGCTTCTCGGCGGGACTCTGCTATACCGAAGAGGTTGAGATAACGCACGATAAAGAATTTACGTTCACCGTTAAGATGCCGGAAAACGTCTACGCGGCAAACAGCAACAAACACGGATATTATTGTTTCTTTATCGGTGACTCCACGCATAAGAATTTCTCCGAAATGAGAAGTATCTATCTGCGTATTTCTTATGAATCATCGGAGGAAACCGTTAAAAGCGCGACGACTCCGTTCAAGCTCGAAGCGATTATGTGGGATAATCAGTACGAAGCCCTTGTCGTTGCGGATAACACCGTTCATGTCGGGCCGAAAACGACCGAAGGCAGAGAGAGTGAAATAACGTTCCGCTTTGTTTACGCAGAAAAGGAACAGGTTTATAAAATTTACGTCAATGGTCAGAAAGTCACTTCGGCGAAACTCGAACAAGCAATAACGAAATATATCGACGAAGTTATGGAAAAACACTATTTTGCCTGCGCGTTTGATTATTCCTTGAATACCGCTGCCGGAGGAGCGTGGACTGAGGGCGACGAAAATAAAATCGGCGCAACGATAGTCGCTTTCAACGGCAAAAAGATTGTCAACAAACAGCCGGATATGTTTGCGGCGATGACTCTTAAAGACGGCAAGAACGTCACTTTCGATTCCGTCACTCTTTCCTGGACGAAAGGCGAATATACCGAGGGTGATTTCGATTCGTATAATTTCACTCCCACGGGATATAAAATCGTGAGAAAGGTTAAGGATGCCGATTCGGTCGATGTCCGCGAAGATAAAGTTATTTACATCGATGATATCGATACCGTAGAGTATGCCGATACCCAACTGCTTCCCGAAACCTCTTACTATTACTCCGTTTATGCGGTGCAAAAGAACGAGGACGGAACTTATATCGAACTTTTCCGTTCCAACCTCAATAAGAGAGTGGTAACGCTGGCTAAGCAGGAGCCCGGACCGTCCGAAAGCGATTCCGGTAAGATTGACAGTACGTCGGGCGGCGCGTCCGCCGGCGACAGCAATACCGGAAGTTCCGGACGCGGCGGATGTTTCTCTTCGATGGGTATTTGCGGAGTTGCTCTTACAGGCGTACTTTTTGCCGCGGCGGTTATAATCAGAAAAAAGAAACAAGACTAAACTAACAAAACGGGTAGAATAATGACCGATTATAAAGTTATTACCGAAAATTATATAAAGGAAAACGCCTTTTGTATGCTGAAAAACGCATCCGGCGTTTTCCGCTATCCGTTTGTTGTGCCGGGCGCGGGGTACGAGTCCGATCTGTGGGATTGGGATTCTTTCTGGAGCAGTTATGCCCTTATCGACATAACGGAGTATTTCAAAGACGTTAAAGATTTCGATTACGAAACCCGCAGAAATGAAGTCGAAAGGCACGCAAAGGGCAATATTTTAAACTTCCTTGACAGAATCGAACCGGACGGATTTATTCCGGGCACGGTTACGAGTTCGGGGCTTTTCGCCGATTATTTCATAAAACGTCACAGAGAGGGAAAAACCGTTAACCAGTGCAAACCAGTTCTGTTTTTGCAGGCGGCTAAAATAGGCGAAACTTACGGAGGTTTCGATTGGCTCGACGCCGAAAAACTTTCAGGGTATCTCGATTATTACAGAAAAGAGCAATATCATTCCGTTTCGGGTTTATATTTCTGGAAAAACGACGTCATGATAGGTATAGACAACAATCCCGCTGTTTTCGGTCGTCCCGAATGCAGTTCCGGAGATTTGTTCCTGAATTGTTTTATGTATGCGGAATTACTTGCCGCAAACGAGGTTCTTTCGGAGGTTAAATCTCCGAAATCGGAAAAATACAAAGAATGGGCGGAAGAACTCGGGCAGGCTATAGAAACGCTTTTATACAATGAAAAGGATGGTTTTTATTACAGCGCGGATATTTCGGTGAGGGACACTTCGGATAACATTTTTCACAAGGGAATGAAGCCTTTCTGGAAGGTTTTGCCCATAAAAATCAAAATGTGGTCGGGCTTTTTACCTGCTGCTCTCGGCGTCTGTTCGGGCGAAAGAGCGCGCAAGTCGGCGGTTCATTGCTTCGACGAGGATTTTATTTGTCCTTGCGGAATAAGAACGCTTTCAAAAGACGAAAGAATGTATAATACGGAAAGCACGTCTAACCCGTCGAACTGGTTAGGTCCGGTGTGGATAGTCGCGAACTATTGCGCTTTCAAGGCGCTGAAAAACGCGGGCGAAAACGAACTCGCCGCTTCTATCGTGAAAAGAACGGTAACGCTTCTCGGAAAGGACATAGAAAGCAGCGGACATATGAGCGAATCGTATATCCCCGAAACCGGCGAGAGAATGATGCACAACGGATTTCTCAACTGGGATTGCCTTGTAATTTCAATGTTGAAAGAGCAGAAGTGCGAGCCGGGAACGATTTTAAAAGAATAAAGATCCGAAAGCAACCGTTTCGGGAGTTTTACGGATTGTATAAATAATATCATAAGGAATGGTAGTATGGAAAAAGTATTTTTAAAAGTTATCGCATTCGCGCTTGCGGTCGTCACGTCCGTAATGATTTTCACAAGTTGCGGAAGAAAAGAGAGCGATTCGCCTCAGGACGAAGTCATAGATCTTAACATCGACAAAAACATCGCCGCGACCGTAAGAGTAGGTATTCAACAGAGCGAAAGCGAGAAACAGATCGTTCAGGCTTTTGCGGGCGAATTCAACAAAACTTACCCCAACGTCAGGATAGAAATAGTAGAAATGAGCGGAAATTATACCGAAACTCTTATCTCCGCGGTAAGCGTCGGCGACGTGCCGGACGTGTTGTGGGTGAGGGATGAGGACGTTACCTATTACGCGGCTAACGATATTTTGCTTAACCTTGACGAATATATCGCAAAATCGGACTTCAACGCTTCCGATTATTATCAGAGCATGTTGGATCTCGGCAAAATCAACCAGAAAGGTTCTCAGTATATGTTGCCGAGAGATTATAATAAAATAATCGTTTATTACAACAAGGAATATCTCAAAGACGCCGGCGTTGAAAAGGGTAGCGAACTCTATCCGCGCGACGACTGGACGTATGACGATTTTTTAAGCCTTTGCGCAACGCTCAAAAGCAAATTACCGTCCGGCGTCTATCCCGTGGACGCAATGCTCACCTGGGCGCCCGTCTATAACACTTATATAAGAACTTTCGGCGGTTATATCATGGACGAGAACGGCAAGCCCGTTTTCGATAGCGAAAACGCCGTAAAAGGTCTTGACACTCTCGATTATCTTTTCAAGTCGGGGTATACGATAAACCCCGCGAACAAAACGGAAGATTTGTTCCTTTCCGGCAAGTCCGCGATGTGGTTTTCCACACGTCCGAGCATTTCCAACATAGAAGCGATGAGTCTCGATTACGACGCGGTTTCTTTCCCGTTCATCGGCAAATACGGATATATAGGAACGGGCGCGAGCGGATATGCGGTATCTACTTTCGCGAAAAACAAATCCCTTTCTTATCTGTTCGTTGAATCTATGTTGTCCAAGGATTCTCAGGAAGCGTTTTCAAAAACGGGCAATGCCGTTCCCGTAAGAAAAGACCTCGCAACAACGGGCAAATGGCTCGAATGTCCGAACGACATTCTTTTCTTCAATCATTACGCGTTTACGAAGTACCCGGAAAGGGATTGCATAACCGATTACCTCAATAACGTGGATAACGATTACGTAAGCGCCGTAAACGAGAAAATCCTGAGTTTACTGGACGATTATATGGGTTGGAGCGAACCTGCGGGCGACAAAGCCGCAACCCTTAAAAAGTACAAATCCGAAATAAACAGAATTCTCACGGGCGATTAAACGCTTGAGGCTAAGGAGTTATTATGGCGAAAGGCGGACAGAAGAATTTCATTTCTTCCGTAAAAAGGTATATATCGAAGAACTATCGGGGTTGGCTTTACGTTTCCCCCGTCGTTCTCGGTGTGCTTATATTCACGTTGTATCCGATGATAAGTTCTCTTTACGACAGTTTTTTCAGTTATAACGTGTTAAAACCGAGAGTGTGGAACAATTTCAAAAACTATATTTATCCGTTTACGAGAGATTGGGAAAAGTTTTCAAAATCTCTTGAAGTTACGGGGATTTACACCGTCGTACACGTAACGCTTTCCGTAACGCTTTCCTTCGCTCTCGCGCTTATGCTCAACAGAGAACTGAAAGGCATAAAGATTATCAGAACTCTGTTCTATCTGCCCGTAATGATTCCCGTTGTTATAAGCGGTCTTATGTGGAGAAACGTTCTGGATGTGGAATACGGATTTTTGAATTCTTTTCTCACTCAGAAACTTCATTTCGAGCCGCTGACGTTGCTTTCTTCGCCAAAAACGTCGCTCGTCACCGTGATTTCGCTCAATTTCTTTTCTCTCGGCTCGTCGCTTCTTTTGTGGCTCTCGTCTATGAAAGGAATTTCGGCGGAACTTTACGAATACGCAGATATAGAGGGCGCAAACGTCTGGACGAAAATTTTCAAAATAACCGTGCCGATGTGTTCGCCGATGATTTTTTATAATCTGATTATGGGTATAATCACGTCGTTGCAGACGTTCAACAGCGTTTACGTTTTAACGAACGGAACGGCGGGACCCAAGGATTCGCTTTTGTTCTTCGTCACGAATATTTACGTTACGGCGTTTGGCAAAACCCCGCAGATAGGTTACGCGTCCGCGTTGTCCTGGATTCTGTTCGTCATCATCGGTCTTTTAACGACGGTTGTTTTTAAAACGAGCCGTTGGGTTTTCTATAACGAGGAGGCGTGAGATGAAAAAGAGAATAAAAGCGGCGGATATCGTTTCGTATGCAATCGTTGCGGTGATGTGCCTTATCTTTTTGTTTCCGTTCGTGTATATCGTTTCGAGAAGCCTTATGGGCGACGTTGAAAGTTACAGCGCGACGGGAGCGTTGTTCCCCGAACGTATAACGTTCGAGGCTTACCGTACCGTTCTCGACGCCGACCTTCTGAAATATTTTAAAAACACGCTTATAGTTCTGGTTCTGAACTGCATCGGCATACCGTTTTCGGCTGCGCTTTGCGCCTACGGATTTTCAAAAATAAAATTTCACGGAAGCGACGTGGTTTTTTCGGTCGTTCTTGCAACGATGATGTTGCCGTCGATAGTAATTCAGATACCGTTATACGCGATTTATTACAATATGAAGTGGCTTGGCACGCTTCTTCCGCTTATCGTCCCGGGCTTTTTCGGTGGCGGGGCGGTCAATATTTTCCTGATGATGCAATATATGCGCGGAATCCCGAACGATTTGCTTAACGCCGCAAAAATCGACGGAGCAAGTTCTTTCCGTATTTTCGTTAAGATTATGATTCCGCTTTGTATGCCGATTCTCATTTACGTTATCGTAAACACTTTTCTTTCGGTATGGAACGATTTTACCGGCCCGCTCATTTTCCTGCGCGGCAAACCGGATAAATACACTTTAGCCGTCGGCATATATTTTAAATTTATGGGCGGGCTGTCGCAGAGGAACTATCCAAATCAGCAGATGGCGGTCGGCGTTCTGATGCTTATCCCTCCGTGTATTTTGTTTTTTATTTTCCAGAAGCAACTTTTAGAGGGCGTTACGATGTCCGGCATAAAAGGGTAAATTTTAGTATTCTCGCAGGCAACCGGGTCTGAAAGGAGAAAATGATGAAAAAAAGAATAACAGCATTGCTTTTTGCCATATTTCTGATGCTGTCCGCGTTTCCCGTAAGCATGGCGTACGCGGAAAATTCGGGAGTAAAGTCGTATGTGAAAGACGGAGCGGAATTTCCCGATTTCACCCCCGCCGAGGGGATAAACGAAGTTTCGTATAAAATTCTTTCGGGACCTTCCGTCACCGAGACGAAGGCGGCGAATATCATAGCGATAATTATGCTTATCGCGGGGGTCGCCTATCTTGCCGCGGCGGTCGTATTTTTCGTTAAAAACCAAAAAATAAAGCCTGTAAGCATTATCGGTTGCGTTCTTGCCGTAGGGCTTGTCGTTTCGGGAATAATAGTCGGACCCGTTAAAACAACGGAAGTAAAGCGCGAAGCCTTAAACGAAACGGTATATGGCTACGCGGGCGAAAAAGATATAACCGAGGCTTTCGGAATAAGCGAGCAGGGTTATACGCAAAAGATCTCCGCAACGAAAATTCTTTCAACGTTCGAATACGGTTATGAAAGAAAATTCGGCGAGAAGTTTTCGCGTACTCCGCATTATTGGGCGAGCGATAGCGTTGTTTATTCGGATAAATCTACGGGCGATGCTATTTCAAACACCGAAAACGAAACCGACAATTACGCGTACTGGACGGTCAAAGGCGGCAAAGTTGATTACGGCGACGCGTCGTACGCCATGTATATTCCGCAAAACGACAATTATCTCGACACCCGTCCGTTCGACGCGCTCAGAATAAAATATATGGGCAAAAGCGGCTCGGGTAAGGTCAATCTCACGGCGATAGCCGAGATAAGGTACGTAGACGAGGACGACGCTTATTCCTGGAGAAGATACGAACTCGGAAAATTTTCGGGCGATTCCGATACCCTTTACGAGGTTTATTTTCCCCTTTCCAAAATTGCCTCCGACGACAGAAAAACGCTCGCAAGAGTTGTTTTCAGAACGGATATATCGGGTTTCGGCGCGGGGGTAGAACAGCATAATCGCTTGTATTACGCCGATTTATGCGTTAAAAACGGAAGCAACCCCACGATGAATTCATCGATAGTTATGTCTGCCGTCAACGGCGGCGGAGTTATGGAAACCGAAAGCGAATATCTCGGCAGCCTCGGATATAACCTTTACGGCGCGTATTCCGCGAGCGGTTTTTACGACGAAACCGACAAAAAATTCAAACTCTGGTACGGCGGCGGAATCCCCGAGGGAGCGGCGAGCGATAATATTTATTACGTGGAAACGACGGATATCAGGCTTGGCTGGTCGAAGCCGAAACGGCTTATTCTTAACGACCCGACGGGTAAACTCACCCCCGCCACCGCTTCGCCCGGTTACGGCGGAGATCCGTGCGTAATAAAGGTGGACGGAAAGTACTATATGTATTTTTCGGGGCTTGAAAACACCAGCGTACCGCCGAACAAAATATATCTCGCAACGAGCGACGACGGAATCGATTTCACCGTTTACGGCGCTGTTGTGGACGTCAAAAAAGGCGAAGGGCTCGGCTACGGCGCGGGCGCTCCGTCGGTAGTTTACAAAGACGGAAAATACTATCTGTATTATTACACGCAGTCGGCAACCAACTATTATACCGACGAAAACGGAAACGTTACGGAGCAGATTGAACCAACCGGTTGCGTGCTTAAAGTGGGAGATACGCCTTATTCTTTCGGCAAAGCGGTTGAAACCCGCAATACGTTCGGCGCGATAGACGTAAAATGGGTGCCTGCGCTCGAAATGTGGGTAGCCTGCGATTATACCGACGAAAAAGCGCACGGCGGTTACGACGTGAAAAGCGTGAGAATAGGTTTTTCCGCCAACGGAACAGACTTTGATTTCACAAACAAACCCTTGGACAGACCGATTCAGGATTATTCCGCGGCGATAACTCACAACCCCGGCTTTATCGGCACGGAAACGGGTTTCGGATACGAAACAATGATTTTAACTTACGGCGTGAACGACCTGCCTTTCGGCGGTTCAACGCAGATGTTCACAAGGCAAATGGCTTATTCGAGAATAACCGTAATCAAAGCGTGAGGTGAAAAATGAAGCGTTTTTTGAAAATTATGGCGGCAGCGTTTGCGACGCTGTTGTTCTTTGCGGCTTACGGATGCGGATCTTTTATCGACGATTCTCAGTCGAACAACGGCGGTTCGGACAAAACCTCCGGGAGCAAAATTTCGGCGGACGGCGAAAGCAACAAAGGCGACGCGGAAAACGAAGCGTATAAGGTGAAGAAAACCCTTGCGGATTTCAGATACGGCGTTGCGTTTCCATACGATAAGTACACAAAACTCGCGAGCGAGGGCTGGACGAGTTGGCAACCGAAAACTTTTGAAAGCAGAACCCCCGCGTATAGTTACCTTCCCCTTGCTGCGGACGAGGAGAAGGAATATAAAACCACTTGCGAGTGGTATTCCGCTCAGAGCGACGAAGATTGCAATTATTACACGATTTATCCCTCGGCGAGTAATTCCACGTCGGGCGAAGTTTCGGCTTTGCTCAGGTTTTATATTCCGCCTTTGCAGGAAGAGGGCACGGAATTTGCTTACGGAGGTTATCCCGCCGAATATACGAATTACCTCGATTTAAGCGAATACGACGTTTTAAGATTTACTTTTTCCTGTACTTCGTCGGACGGCTCCGACGTCCGTTATAAGGTAAATCTTAAAAATCACGGCGGCAAAACATATACGATATACGAGTATTCGGGAAAGGGCGGAAAGCAGGTTATTTCGGCGGACGTTTCAAAAATCGAAGCGACGAACAGAAACAAACTCGAATCGATCGAGGTCGTGAACGTAATCGAAAATATGCCGCGTTCGCAAACTTTGCTTTGCAAATGGTATAAAATCGAGGCTTTGGCAAAGGAATATTTCAACACAAAGGAAGCCGACGTCAAAGGCTTGTCCGTCAAAAGCGAATATCTCGGAAATATGTTTTATATGTACGGAGCGTATTCCGGGAGCGGATTTTACGATAAAGCCGACAAAAAATACAAAGTCTGGTTCGGGGCGTGCGTTCCGGAAGAGCAGTCGAGCGATAATATTTATTACACGGAAGCGACCGATCCCGAGGGCGTATGGTCAAAACCCGTCAGAATCACCACCGACGACACTACGGGGCATAAACTTATAGACGAATCGGGGAAACTCCGCGGCTCGTCCTCTCCGATAGGCTATGGCGGCGATCCTTCCGTAATCAAGGTCAACGGCACTTATTATATGTATTTTTCGGGGCTTGAATGGAATCTTAACGACGGGAAATACACTCACTGGAACAAGATATGGCTCGCAACGTCTACCGACGGTAAAACCTGGTACGCAAAAGGCGCGGTCGCCGATTCTGCCGACGGCGGAACTCTCGGTTACGGCGCGGGCGGACCTTGCGCTGTCTATAAAGACGGAACGTTTTATCTGTATTATTATTCGCAGTCTTACGATCCGCGTTACCCGGGCGAGCCGGGCGGACTTGTTCTGAAAAGAAGTAAAGACGGCATAAATTTCGACCGCGCGATAAGTATAGACAGAAGTATGAGTACGCTCGACGTGAGATACGTTCCGGAACTTATGAAATGGATAGGAACATATTACAGCGAGGAGAATCAATTCGCTCCGGACACGAGAGCGGGCGTGAGAATAGCCGTGTCCGAGGACGGAATCGTATGGGAGTTCGACCACAGCGACAATTCTCTTATAGCGCAGGATCTCAACATTCCGCTTAACCACAATCCGGGCTTTATCGGCACGGAAGAAGGCTGGGCGGGAACCACGCTTTACTGTATGTACGGCGCGAACGATCTGCCGCTCACGATCAACGGAAAATGGTTTTCTTCCGCCCAGTACGACGCGCGTCAGATGGAATTCACGAAAATTTACATTAACTGATATGAACTCAAAAGATTATCGTAATTACGCGCCCGTAACTTTCTGGAGTTTAAACTCGAAACTCAACAAAGAAGAGGCGGCGCGCCAACTCAAAGAGTTTGCAAACGCAGGTTTCGGCGGGGTATTCCTTCATTCGCGGGTAGGACTTATTACGTCCTATATGTCCGAAGATTGGCTTGATTTCATCGAATTCTGCGTGGATAAAGGCAACGACCTCGGTTTGAATATGTATCTTTACGACGAAGATATGTGGCCGAGCGGTTACGGCGAAGGAAAAATATCCAAAGAGGACGATTCTTTCAGAGAAAAGACGTTGGTTCTCGTCGGCGGGAGCGAAATTGTCGAGGGCGATGAAGTCGTCTGCGATTTCAGGGGTAAAAAAGTCGTTATAAGGACAACCGAAAACGGTTACGTCCGTTTTAACGGCGGTTGCTTTACGGACGAGATGAATCCTTTTGCCGTAAAAGCCTTTATTTCGTCCGTTCACGACGTGTATTTCAAAAAGATGTCCGACCGTTTCGGAAGTAAAATCAAAGGGATTTTCACCGACGAGCCGTGTTATAATCTTTCGTCTTTTCACGCCGAGCCGCACGCTCCGTTCAGCCCCTTTGTCGTTCAAAGGCTCAAAGACGAATCCGGACTTGACTTTAAAGAAAACGCCTATAAACTTTTTTCGGACGACGAAAAAGACGCTCCGTTTAAAATCGCGTATTACAAATCGGCGTCAAGACAGTTTGTTTCGGCTTATACCGCGCAGTACGCGAAGTGGTGCGAGGATCATAACGTCGTCATGACGGGGCATATGATGGAGGAAGATTCGCTAAAAGGGCAGATTCGCTTTACGGGCGGCGTGATCCCCCATTATTTTGCAATGCAACAACCGGGCGTGGACAAACTTTTCAGAGGTATAGGCAGCCCGATAACGCTCAAACAACTCACTTCCGCCTGCGAGTGGCAAAATAAGCGCGCTCTTTGCGAATGTTTCGCCGGAATGGGACAGGAAGCGACCTTTTTCGAGAGAAAGAAAATAGTAGACTGGCAGGCGATTCACGGCATAAATTTCGTAAATCCGCATTTGTCGCTCTATTCGATGCAAGGGGAGAGGAAAAGAGATTATCCGGCGAATATAGGCTATCAGCAGCCTTATTTCGGATGTATGAAAGCGGAAAACGACTACGTTACGAGATTGTCGGAGATAATCGCGAAAACGAAAAGCGAAGTGAAGATAGCCATTCTGCAACCGCTTTCCACGGCGTTTGCCGGGTATAACCCGACAAAACCCGACGATGATATTCCGTGCGACGAGATATACGCGTTCGTTGCGAAAACACTTTCTTCACGCCGCGTCGATTACCATATTTTAAGCGAGGAAATGCTCGAATCCTGCCGCGTAACGGGAGGGAAACTCGTCGGCGGCGGTTACGAATACGACTTGCTTATTCTGCCGGGCGTGAAGTATGTCGGAGAAAAGGCGGCGAGCATAATAAAAGAGTTCAATCACTCTTCGGTTGCGGTGGCGGGAAACGCCTATAACGCGGAAGTCTGCTGTGAAACCGAAGAGGATTTCAGCGATTTTGCGGAGCGGAACATCGCCCCGTGCGTTGAAATCCGCGGCGCAGACGAAACGATACTCGCAAGAAAAATGCGCGGCGACGGCGCGGAATATATTTTCGTCTGCAACACGGACGAGAAAGAGAAAATAATCTTTCCGGAAATAAAGAACGTCGCGATATTCTGCGTTTCGGACGGGAGAGAATATTTCTGCCCGGACAACCCGAAGTTGACGCTTATGCCGCACGGCTCGGTTTGTTTCATCGTCGGCAAAAAATCGTTTTCTTTGCCGAAACTGCAGATTTTTGCGGATGGTTTCGTTTTGGGAAAACCGAATTTCGTTTCGCATACTCCGAAGTGGCTCGGAAGTACCGAAGAAAACGTGTTGCCGATAGACGAGGTTGTGTTCGAGGCGGACGGGAAAAAGACGGATAAACTAAAAGTCAACCACATCTGGCACTATATTTTTTATAAGTTGGCAGACGGAACGCCTTTCAGAGCGAGTTATTCTTTCGTCTGCAAAAAATTACCCGAAGGCGAGGTCAATCTTCTCGTAGAAAACGCCGAAAACCTTGAAAAAATCGAGGTCAACGGAATTGAGGTGAAGGCGGACAGAGAATTTAATTCTCCGCAAACGCTCGGTAAAGGATGTAAAAAAGATATATCGCTCGCCACGATAAACGTTACGGGAATTATTAAACCGGGCGAAAACGCGGTTGTTTTACATGGAAAAAAATTCAACAACGTAAACGACGTGTGCTGTCATCGTCACGTGGAAGACAGCAAGAATTACGCGTCAACCGAGGTGGATGTTATTTACGTTTCCGGAGATTTCGGCGTGGAAATCGAGAACAACGTTCCCGTTATCGCGGAAAAACGCGAAAAGGGGCTTTTTGCCGCGGAAAATTCGCTTCCGTTTTATTCGGGCGGGTTAAGATATCACGTATCCGCAAAAGTCCGCAAGGGCGACGAAATAGTTTTGTCGGGTGCGTTCGCGGCGGCGAAGGTTACGTTTGCGGACGGAAGCGAAAAGATAGTTTCAAACGCTTTTCCCGTGATTTTATCCGAATGTGATTCCGATGATTTAACGATCGTCGTTTACAACACGCTTTTTAATATGACGGGTCCGCATCACGTCAAGGATTACGAGAGCAGGTTATGGATAGATCCGGGCATTTTTAACGATACGGTAAACGTTACGGAAGAATATAAACTTTTCCCGTTCGGGCTGAAAGAAGTATCGATAAACAGGAGGTAAATCGTGAATCGGATTACTGTTGATTATTTACCGACCGAGTTGAAAAACGGTTGCGATTACGTCGTGAAAAAGGGCGTTTACCATTTTTACGACCGCAATCTGACGGAGAGGTTTTATTTCGTTTCCAACAACGATTGCGGTAACAAGAAAATGCGGTTTTTCGCTAAAGACAAAAGGAACGTTTCGCTTGATTTTTCTGGCAGTACGCTGATTTTTCACGGGCGGATTTCTCCTTTTTTCTTCGATAACTCAAGCAATATAGTCGTAAAAAACGTTAAAATCGAATACGATAAGCCTTTTTACACTGCGGGAAACGTAATCAAACATTCGGACGAAAAAATCGAACTTTTAATAAACAGGGAAGTTTTTCCTTATAAGGTCGAAAACGGCGAATTTATCGCTCTCGGCGAAAATCGGGAGCAAAATCTCTCGTCGGGGATAAATCTTTTTCTGGAATACGATAAAAGGGTTAAACGCCCGGCGGCGAATTCCTTTTTATATTTGCCGATTATAGGCGAAAACGTCTCGTATAACGAAAACGCGCCTTTGAAACAATCGCATTGGCGCGCGGAAGAAAAGGGCGGAAAACTTTTTTTCTACGGTGATTTTTCAAAGATAATCGGCGACGACAGGTTTGTTTTGACTCACGAGAAACGCGATAATAATATTTTTACGTTTATAAACTGCAAAAACGTTACGCTTGAAAACGTTGCGATAACGGACGGCGGCTCTATGGGCGCGTTTTTTCAGAATTGCAAAAACGTTACCGTCAAAAAAATGCGGGTGAAAGCAAGAAAGGGCGGGGATTATCTTGTCAGCACGAATTGCGACGCGACGCATTTCTGCAACTGCCGCGGCAATGTTTCAATTGAAAACAGCGTGTTTGAAAATATGATGGACGACGCATGCAACGTTCACGGTATTTATCTTAAAGTCGGTGAAATTATCGATAAAAACACTCTTTTATTGAAGTTGAGGCATTTTCAGCAATTCGGCGTTAACAATTTTCAAAAAGGCGATATCGTGGAAATATCATCACCCGACATGCGCGAATTTTCGGCAAATTACACGGTAAAAAATGCTGGTTTAACCGAAAAAAACACGATTAAACTCGAAGTGGAAGAGGATATTTCCGGCGTTGAAAAAGGTTTTGTCGCCGATAATCTCACCGCTCACCCGAACGTTCGCATTTCGGGTTGTAAAACGGGCAACAACAGACCGAGAGGTTTTTTGATCAACACAAACAAGAAAGCGGTTGTCGAAAATTGCGTTTTGTATAATTCCGATTGCGGAGTAGAGATAGCGGGCGATAATTCTTTCTGGTGCGAGTCCGCGGGCGTGAGAAACGTTACGATAAAAAACAATGTTTTCAAAAATTGCGGATATTATGGCGCGGGTTATTGCGTCGTGATCCACGCCGATATAACAGCAAACCCGACGATTCCGGATTTCCATCGCAATATCAAAATCGTCGGCAATGACTTTACGTATGTCAAGGACTGCCTTTACGCGACGAATTGCGCCGATCTTTCTTTCGGAAAAAACAATAAAGAAAAAAGCAAAGCGTTTCGTTTTAAATAAGCAGAGAATAAAAAAATGATAGCCCGATTTTTTGTTAAAAAGCAAAGAAAGCGGGCTTTTTGCGGTTAAAATTTATCTGCAAGTTATGTTTTGCGGAAAAAAGTTTGCAATAAACAGTCGTATGTGATATAATGCGCCTATCGATATAATGTACGGAGATAATTATGGAAGTCATTGCGTATAAAAGTTCTTACAAACAATATTTCGCCGTTTTTTTAAGCGTTATGGCGGCTGTTCTTTCAATATTCTTTTTCTTTATGAAAATGCTTGTTTGGGCGATAGGTTTGCTTGCTTTTTGCGTGATTTTTATCGTTGCGGCGATTTTTTGGTTTCGTCAGCCTCGCGAACTTATAACCCTTAATAACGATACGCTCGAAATTTATTACGGCAAAGAAACAAAAAACGTCGCATTAGTTGATATTGTTAACGTTAGGTTTTATACGTCGCAACAATTCGCTTCTTTTTCGTATGGTCGACTTGACATATTTACAAGCGAGGGAGATATAATGGTCGATAACGTTTCCGATCTTCATAACGTCGCGATGCGGATTACGGAGTTGGTAACGCTTGCGAAAAAGGACGGAGAATAATTACCGGATTTTTGTCAGACATAGGGCAGGGGATAATGCAAACTTTGATTTGCATTATCCCCTGCCGTTTTTAATGCCGGCTTTATTTGTTGTAAAATATTAATAAATGCCTCTATAAGTCGATTAACGACGTAAAATCTTCTCAAACAGAAATCCGGATTGCTTGCCGTGTTTACGTTTGTTGCGAGTTTATGGTCGCGTAATCGGGGGTATACCCGAAAAAGAAAAGCCGCCCGCTATGCCGGCGAGTATTTGCTTTTGGAAATTTGATTATTTTAACTCGGCGATTAGTCGGAAACGATTTTTGTGTAAAATAAAACGAACTCGAAATTGTCTCTCGGGTTCGTTTTATTCTTGTTTGGTGCGGTCGACAGGACTTGAACCTGCACGAGAAAGCCTCATAAGATCCTTAGTCTTATGCGTCTGCCAATTCCGCCACGACCGCATAAATACCAATCAAGCCGCAAAGCCTTGCAACTCAACCGATATTGCTCAGTTATAATACTATTTTTTTTCAATATTGTCAAACGTTTTTAAGCGGTTTTTCAAAAAAAATCACGAGATTTTTTTGTGAGTTTTCAAAAAGATTTTTTGCGGTGCTTTATCATAATAATTCGCGTTAATATCCGCTTATTTTGCGCCGTAAATCGTCCGTTTTGCCTCTTTTAAGGAGTTTTCCGCCTCGGGCGACATCTGCCCGGAAATCTTCCTGTAATCGTGATGCAGACAGAATTCGTCCACCGCGTTTTCAAGCGCGTCAAGTTTTTTTTTCATCGCATTATATAAAACCTCGAGATATTCGCTTTGCTTGTTCCCCGCTTCGGCGGAATAGCGGATAAGTTCGGCGTAATGTTCGAGGCAGAATCCGTTTCCGCTTTCAATCCGCGCTTTAAAGCTCGGGTCGTCCTTATAAACGCGCGAAATGGTTCTGTAATACCTTTCCATGGTGTCGTCGAGATATTTGCACACGACGCATGTTTTGTTTGCTTCGAGAATTTTCTCGGCTTGTTTTTTCGCATTTTTCGGCAACGGCTTATAAACGAGTTTATCCGTCTTTTTTTTGAGTCTGGTCGAAATCTGTAACGCCAAACCGAGTTTCGAGTGGAGAGAGTAGAGTTTGTCGAAGTGTTCGGCGCAAAAACCGAGTTCGTTTACTTCTTTCCTCGTGGAGTCCTCCATAACGCCCTCGCCGAGATATTGTTCGGTCAGTCTTTGGTCGATAACGCTTCTTATTCTGCAAAGAGGGCAGATTTTTCCGTCGTCGAAATTTTCGTAAATCAGCATTGTGCCTATGTGGTAGCCCATAATTTCCTCCTTAGTCCGGTCTGCCGGTGAGATGCCCTTCGGGGTTAAGTCCTTCAAATCCCGTTTGCCTTAACGCCTCGTAGAGCGTGAGAGCGACCGAGTTTGAAAGATTAAGGCTTCTTAAATTCTGCCACATGGGTATTCTCAGCGTATTTTCGTAATGATCTTTTAAAAGAGGTTCAGGCAGACCGTGAGATTCCTTGCCGAAAACAAGAAAATCGCCGTCCTTGAATTTTACGTCCGAATAAACTTTCGCTCCTTTGGTGGAGAGAAAGTAAAAATTTGCCGTTCCGGCGTATTTTTCGTATAATTCATTAAAGTTTTCGTAATATCTTACGTCGAGATATTGCCAATAATCCAGCCCCGCGCGTTTTAGCGTTCGGTCGGAGATTTCAAAGCCGAGCGGCTTTACGAGGTGTAAAACGCTGTGCGTTGCCGCGCATGTGCGGGAGATATTTCCGGTGTTCTGAGGTATTTCCGGTTCTACGAGTACTATGTTGAACATTTTTATCCTTTGTATTGCGGCTGAATGTGAAAAAAAGTTTCCGCGTTAAAATTATTTGTTAAGTTTGATTTTTGTGGTTTTTATCGAAAAATCGTATATGGGAACGAGTTCGAAAACGTCGTCTTTCGGCTCAACGAGTTCGCCTTTGACGTTCGATGCGAAGGTTTTGTCTTTGCATACGAGCAGAATAGGAAAGCCGAGCAGGTAAGAATAAGCGCGCAGAAGAACGGTGTTTATTTCGCTCGATTCGCCTTTTCTGACGGCAATCACGGTTTCCGCGCCGCAAACGGCGAACGATTTGAAAAGTTCGAACCGCAAAAGGTCGTCGCCAATCGCAACGGCGATTTTTCCGCAAGCCGTGTCGTAAAGTTTTCCGTGCGCTCCGGGCATATACGGGCTGTCGGAATACGCCACCGTCATGTCGCTTATTCCGAGCAGTTTGCCGCCGTCGAAAACGCCTGCCGAGTGTTTTATTATTCCGTAATTATCCGTATCGAATGCGGCAACGAGCGTTTTTTCGGACGTTTCGGAGTAGTCGGCGAGGTCTTTTAGTTTAGTCGTTTCGCCGCTTAGTTCTTTGCTGTATTTAACTTTTTCCGCGCCGTTAAAACCCATCACGACGAGATTATAGTCCTGATTTCTGTAGGCTTTCCCGATTGTTCCCGAATTGAAATTTATAACTCTCGCTTTCATAATAACCCTCTTTTTCAGTCTATTCGACGAGGAGAGAAAGTGTTATTTTCGGCTGAGCGTAGTTTTGGTCGGGTGTTTTTTTGAGTGTTGTTTCGGCAGAGAGTTGTTTTGCCGAGCGTTTTTCCCGGATTTTGTTTCAGACGGAAGCGTCGGCTTGTCTTGCGGCGAAAAATTCCCGTACGGAAGATTTAATTTCGTCGGTAGACGTCATTTTCAGAGCGCGTTGTTTGAATTCCGTGGAGTTTTTTTCGCCTTTCAGGTAAAGGCATAATTGTTTTCTGAACGAAACCGCAACGCGTTTGTCGTCGTATTCCTGCAGGAGCATATCAATATGTCTGCATATGAGTTCCGCTTTGTCGCTGGAGAAAGTGCGGTGAAGAATTTCGGAGAAAATCCAGGGTTTTTCAAGAGCGCCTCTCGCAATCATAACGCCGTCCGCGCCCGTTTTGTCTGAAAGTTCGTCGGCGTCGGCGGGGGTGAAAATTCCGCCGTTGGCGATAACGGGAACGCACACCGATTGTTTTACTTTGCTTATTACGTCGAAATTCACTTCGCCTGCGTAAATACGCTCGCGCGACCTTCCGTGAACGGTAATCATATCCGCGCCGCCTTGTTCAATCGCTTTGGCAAAGTCAACCGCAAGCGGGTCAGAGTCCTTAATTCCCGTCCTTATTTTGCAGGTGATCGCTTTTCCGCTCTTTTTACATTCCGAAACGATTTTTTCTGCGAGCGCGGGTTTTTCCATAAGCGCGCTTCCTTCGCCGTTATTGAAAATTTTCGGCATAGGACAGCCGAAATTGATGTCCGCAACGTCAAACGGGGCGAGTTGCTCCGATTCGAGCGCGCGACGCATGATTTCGGGATCGTTCCCGAAAATCTGAACGCATTTTATTTTTTCGTCCGGCGACGAGCGTAAAAGCGATTTTGTGTTTTCGTTGTCGAAAAGTAAGCCTTTGCAACTCACCATTTCCGTGAACGTAAGCCCCGCGCCGTAAGAAATGCAAATCGAACGAATGGCGAAATCCGAAAACCCGGCGAGCGGAGCAAAAAAGACGTTGTTTTCGGTCGTGAATTCACCTATTTTAATATTTTTTTGCTTCATTGTAATATTCGTCGAGTTCTTTTTCGGAAAGTTCTTTCATATTTTTGCCGTCTTTCAAAACAAGTTCTTCGGTTTTTCTGAATCTTTTCAGAAACTTGTCGGTGGCGGCGTTGAGCGCGAGTTCCGAATTTACGCCGAGCAGACGGACAAGGCTTACCACGGCGAACAAAAGGTCGCCGCATTCTTCGTAAACTCCGGTTTCGCTGCCTTTTTCAACTTCGGCGAACACCTCGCGGAATTCTTCCTTAACTTTATCGGCCACTTGCTCCACGGATGAGAAATCCATATTGTACTTGCCCGACCTCGAGCCGACTTTGTGAGCGCGGAGCGCGGCGGGAAAACTTTTCGGAACGGATTCGAGATATTCCGCCCCGCAGGCGAACCCCTTTTCTTTTTGCTTGTTTTTCTCCCACACGTCGAGTGCCTGAGAAGAATTTTTCGCCGTATCGCAACCGAAAATATGCGTGTGTCTGGAAATGAGTTTGGAGCATACTCCGCTCATAACGTCGTGAAGAGTAAACGCGCGGCTTTCTTCGCCGAAACAAACGTAAAAAAACGCTTGCAAAAAGAAGTCGCCGAGTTCTTCGATTATCGCGTCGTCGTCTTTCTTTTCAATCGCGTCGAGCAGTTCGTACGTTTCCTCGAGCGTGTTTTTTCTTATCGATTCAGGCGTCTGCGCTTTGTCCCACGGACAGCCGTTTTCGGAACGCAATATGCGCAGAATCTCGTGAAGATCTGAAAATCCGAACCTTTTCTTTTCCGTCAAAGGTTGGTCTTTTATAACGATCGCGGCAGTGTCGTCGAACTCGTTTCCGTAGTCGGTTTCATAGAGTAATACTTTGCGAAAATCGCCGTTAAAGAACTTATAGCAGGGGATTTCGTCGCCGAAGGCGTCTGCAAGAATAAGTTTCACACGGCTCGCGAGAAGATCGGAATCCACGTCGTAAACTACGAGCGGCAAGGAAAGATCCGCCGATTCGATATCGTATGCCGATACCGCGCAGTACTTGCCGAAAACGCCTGCCTTGTCGAGATAAAAGTCGGCTTTCGATATGCCGGGGATAATTTCCGCGTCCGGGCGTTTTTTCAGAATTATCGAACAGGACACGTCGTCCTTAACGTCGCCGTCGACAAGGTAAACCACGTCGTGGTCTTTGGCGAGTTTCAAAACGGCGTTCGCAAGGTTTTTCGCGAGCGTTCCGAAGTTTCTCGATCTGTTGTAAATTTCGTCGAGAGCGACGTAATCGAACCCCAGTCCGCAAAGCCATTTTCCAACTTTGGTTTCTGCCGTCCGCAGGATAACTTTATCTGTTTTTTTCGCAAGTTCCAAGGCTCTGAGCGACAAGTCGCCCGGTTGAGCGCCCGCCCCCGCAAGATAAATCTTCATTTGCTTTTTTCCTTTTAGAATTTATAGTAATAATATACACCATATTCAAAAGAACCGCAACAAAATAACAGAGAATATCCGAATATAATGTTCCGAAAACGTTCAGATCGGGGTTTTTCAGAAGAGGAATTTCCGTCGCCGCTTTAACGGCAAAGCCGACGAGAAGGCAAACCGCAGGCGCGTAAGGTTTGTTTTTTGCGACGAGTATCGACGTCTGCGTCTGGATAAGCGAAAGAAAAACCACGTCGATCGCCGCAAACGAAATGAGTTGTTTCAAAACGAACTTGTTTTCTGCCGATAGCATCGGGAAAAGAACTTTCACGACTACGCCGGGAAACAAAGCGAGAAAAACAAACGCGAGAGAGGAAAGAAAAAGCGTGTACGTTATCGCCTGCAAAACGAATTTGTCGGATAAGGCGTGGTCTTTTTTTGCTTCCGCGCGCGAAATACCCGGCAGAACGCTCGCCGCGATTCCGTAACAAACGGCGACCGGCATGCCTATTATCGATTCTACGCTTCCCGAATACAACCCGTAAAGGTCGGTCGCGTTTTTCGTGTATTTATTCAGAACGTTCAGAACCGCGAAACTGTCGAAAAACTTCGTCATCGGTAAGATAATCGATATCAAAGCAGTCGGTAAAAGCAGGCTTATAAGTCGATTAATCGCAAAATTTTGGTTGGAACGGCATAGTTTTATGCGATTCGATATTGTCGTTTTATAAACGGAAATCAGGTAGAGCATAGCGAAAACTTCGCTCACGGAAACGGCTAAGCACGCGAAAAACGCTCCCTCCGCAGGCGTTGAACCGAACAAAAAGCATAGTGTAAACCCCGCCGCGATTTTAACGATTTGTTCCGTAATCTGCGAGGTCGCCGTCGGCTTCATATCGTTTCCGCCTTGAAAATATCCTCTCAGGCATGAAATTACGCTTACAAAAACAAGCGACGGAGCAAGCGCGACGTAAGAGAAACGCGCGTCGGAATTGCCCTGAAGCGAGGAGAGAGTTTCCGAGAAAAAAGTCATCAGAAACCACCCGAAAACGCCCGCCGGCACGATAAGCAAAAGCGACTTTTTTAAAACCGATTCCGCGTTTTCGCCCGAGGAAATTATTTTCGTTATCGCGGAGGTTGCCGCCGTTCCGCAGAACGTCATTAATATAAGATACGTCGGGAAAGCCGTCTGATAAATCCCCAGCCCTTCCGCTTTGAGAACGTTGTTGAGGGGTATCCGATAAAGCGCGCCCAGAAGTTTCACGATAAGTCCGCTCGAAGCGATAAGCAAGGCGTTTCTCAGAACAACGTTATTTCTTTTCGTCATCAGAAGTGAGCCGCAATGAATTCCGCCGTCAGCATCGCAAGGCTCACGTCGGACGAGGTTATCGGGTTGTCTTTCGATTTGTCGGCAAGAATAATCGCCCCGATCGTTTCGTCGCCCGCCATCACGGGCATAAAGAGTTGATTTGCAAAGTTGAATCTGTCGCCGGGCAGAATTTCTATCGGCGCGCCGCCCTCCGAGCGGTTAACCACAAGAGTTTTCTTGCGTTTCAAAAGTTCTTCCACGGCTTTGGTTATCTTGTTGCCGACGATTTCCCCGGTAAGTGATCGGGACGAAGCGAGATAAGTGTTTTCGTCGCACACGATAACCGAATGTCCCGTACATTTTTCAAGGCTTTCCGCGGCGCAGTCGAGCGAGCCTCCGAGCGTTTTCACGGGCGAATATTTTTTGATGACGAGCGCGTCTTTTTCTGTGTAAACTTCAACGGGGTCGCCCTCGTTCATTTTCAGTGTTTTTCTTATTTCCTTGGGAATAACGACTCTTCCGAGAACGTCGATTCTTCTTACGATGCCTGTATCTTTCATGATTTACTCCTTTACGTCCATTTACATGGGTTTGGAATTAGTGTTCGTAAAAAAGACTAAAATATGTAAAAACAAACAAGTAAAAAGCCCGAATCGTAATTCTGACGACGATTCGGGCGACGCGGGGATTTTTAATTAAATCAAAAACTGCTCAGAAGACCTTTCAGACCTTCTTTTTTAAAGATTTCCTTATAATAAGATAGTTCGTCGGATATCATTCGGTCTACGACTTTCATCCCGAGCAGTTCGACGGGCGCTTTGTCGTCGGTGAGAATATATTTCCCGGTCGGGGAATATTTTTCATAATTTGCTTTTACTCCGTACATCGCGGAATAAAGCGACGTGTCCGTAACCCGGGCGAGATTATTGTCGAAAACCTGCGTCATTTTCGCATTGTCCGAGGCGAATAAAACCCTGTTTGAAGAGTTGCTTACGTCAACGGTGAAGACTTCCGGAAACACGGTCGAAATCGTATCGGATAAATACTGATTGATGTTTCCTTCTCCGCCGCCGCGCATATTCATGTTCACGACCATAACTCCGTCTGTTTTGAGGTGTCCTTTCACGAGGGTGAAAAATTCTTTCGATGACATCTGAAAAGGTATCGTTATATCCTGATAGGCGTCGACCATTATAACGTCGTAAGTATTTTTCACCGCGTTGAGATACGCCCTTCCGTCGTATGTCGTAACTTTAACGTCATCCGATGCGTTGAAATATTTTTTTGAAAGAGCGGTGATTTTTTCGTCGATTTCCACACCCTCTATCGTCGGGGTTTTGTCGGCGAAATATTTTTTGCATTGCGTGGCGTAAGTCCCCGTTCCCATTCCGAGAATGAGAATATCGGAGGAGTCTTTATTGTAGATATCCGCCATAAGCGGCGCAGCCATCGCGTAGTCGTAATACATACCCGTGAGCGTTTCGTTTTTTACGTAAACAGACTGTACGCCGAAAAGCACGTTTGTGGAAAGATAAATCTGCTTGTCGTCTTCATAAACCTGGAGATAATTGTAAACCGATTCGCCTTCGTAAGTCAGATTGTTTGTCCAGAACGCGAAACTTCCGCTGTGACCGAAAACGCAACATAAGATGAAAATGAGAACGGCGACGGGGAGTTTTTTTATTTTCTTCCAATCGATTTTCGACGCGATGAAATATACCGCGGAAAGAACGAGAAGAATCCCCGCGAAGATAAGAAAGGTTACGGACGTTCCCACCGCGGGTATTGAAACGAACGTCGGAACGAAAGTTCCGATGATGCTGCCGATAGTGTTGGACGCGTTTAAATATCCTACGGTTTTTCCGTTGTCGTCGAGCGAATCGGTGGAGTATTTAACGAGACAGGGCGTAACCGTGCCGAGAAGGAACAGAGGAAAAACAAAAATTATCATACACGCCGCGAAAGCCGCGATGACAAGAAAGTTCGTGCTTACAGTGAGAATGAGCAAACCCGAAATGCCGAGAATGATGTATTTTCCGACGACGGGGATAAGCGCGATCCATACCGCGGCGATGATTATTCTGCCGTAAAGTTTGTCGGGGTTCGGGTTCTTATCGGCGGCTTTGCCTCCGTAAATGTTACCGAGAGCCATCGCTATCATTATCGTGCCGATGATTATCGTCCAAACGATCTGCGACGAACTGAAATAAGGCGCGAGAAGCCTGCTTGCGCCGAGTTCCACCGCCATGACCGACATTCCCGAAAAGAATTCTGTCAGATACATAAATATTTTGTTTTTAAGTATAGGTCTGTCCATTTTATAAACCGCCGCCTGTTTTTAATGTCGGAATTATATCACCGCCGCGATAAAATGTCAAACGGAAATTTTTTGAAAATATATTGACATAATCGCTTTCCGATATTATAATGTCAATATAAACAGTTAAAATCCGGAGCAACGCAAAACTATGAAAAAATCGTTATTTATAGCAGGTACAATATTTTTCGTGTTATCGGTCGTCGCGTTCTCGTTCGGGACGTATATTTTGTACGTCGCTACGCACGCGGAATCGGCGGGCGAGGCTGTCGCCGCCGTAGTTCTGATACCTCTCGCGGTAATCGCTTATTCCGTTCAGGCGGCGCTTTGCGTGGGCGCGGAAATAACTTTGTGGATAAACTTTAAAAAATATGGCGCTTGCAGAATCGCCGGCATGGTGATCGCGATAATCTGCCTTATATTGATTGCGGCAAGTATTTCGTACTTTTCGTATTTGTTGATAATCAGCAACTGAGCGACTGAATTTATCGAGAGCCTTTCGGGTTAAATCTCCGAAAGGTTTTTTTGTTGCATTTTTTTATTCTTCAAGCATAAGATATATGGATTATTCGGAGTTTGAAATGGATAACAGATGCGTTGTTTTTTACGATAGCGGAACGGGCGGGTTAAGACTTTTCGAAAAAACGAGAAAAGCGTTCCCGTCCGAGAATTATGTTTATTTCGCCGACGAAAAATATATGCCGTTCGGGGATAAAACCAAAGAGGAGTTGTTGAAAATTTTCGACGAAGCCGAAAAAAAGATTTTATCTTTCTGCCCAAAACTTCTCGTCGTCGCCTGCAACACGATGTCCTGCGCGCTTGCCGAAGAGGAGAGGAGTTTTCCCTTTAAAACGATTTTCGTAACCCCTTTTGTCCCCGGAAACGAAAAAACGAACAAAAGTTCGTGTGAACCTGAAACGGGTGGAAAGTGGTTACTTCTGACCACTCCCGCCACCGCAAAATCAGACTTCGTGCAACGCCTGATAAGCGGTGACGAAAACGTTGACCTTCTCCCTCAAAAAGGGCTTGCCGAGAGGGTGGAAAAGTGGAGGAAAGGCGGCAAAAAGCCAGATATTTCCTTAGATTTTAAAAATTGTAAAAAAAATTACGATTACGTTTTTCTCGGGTGTACGCATTACGGATTTTTAAAAAACGACTTCAAAAAAATCTTTCCTGATTCAAAAATTGTCAGCGGAGAAGAGCGCGCTTTCGGGTTTGTGCGCACTTTTTTGAACACTTTTGACAATGACGCCCGGGGCGGATGTGTATGTTTTGTAAAATCTAAGAAAATATCTTGAATTTTTGAAAAAATTTGCGTTGAAAAACACGTGAGTTTTTTCTTTTTTAAATAAAAAATTTTACGTGAAACATTATTTTTTTCAAAAAGTGGTTGACAGTGTTCAAAACGGGGTGTATAATTATGCTATAAATCAACGGTGGGGCATTTCTACCTTTGAGCGGAGTAAAAAGAGGAGTTAACGGATGTTTTCGGGAGAGATTGCGCATCAACTCGATGAAAAAAAGAGAATACGTATTCCGGCGAAATTCAAAATCGATCCGAACGAATTTTTGCTCAGCAAGGGGGTCAACCACTGCATTTACGTCACGCCCAAGGACGTCGTGGAAACCAAAGCGAGCGAATATAAATCCAGAATTTCGGAATTCGATCGCGAAGGTCAGTTCGCGATTTCCGCGTATATGGCAAGTTTTAGGCCGATCGCGATGGATCAGCACGGCAGAGTTTCTCTTCCGCCCGATCTTATCGAATACGCCGGCATAAAGAAAAACGTCGTCACGATAGGCAGTTTCGACAGGTTGGAAATCTGGGGCGAAGAAACCAGAGCCGAGCTGTTCAAAGAAAAGTCTTTCGACGATTATATCAATATTCTTGCCGAGAGGATCAAGTAAATGGAATTCCGTCACGTTCCGGTAATGCTCGAAGAGTGTATGGACGGGTTGGCTCTGAAAACGGACGGCGTTTATTTCGACGGTACGTTAGGCGGGGCGGGACATTCCTCGGAAATTCTTAAAAGGACAAGCCCCGGCGGAAAACTTATCGCCACCGATCTCGACGTCGACGCGATAGCGAACGCAAAAGAGCGACTTGCCGCATATAACGGAAGATTTCAACTCTTTCATTCCAACTTCAAAAATTTTTCCGAAGTTATGAAGGAGGCGGGCGTCGATAAAATAGACGGAGCGATTCTGGATCTCGGGGTGAGCAGTTATCAACTCGACAACAGAGAGCGCGGATTTTCCTATATGGGCGAAGCAAGGCTCGATATGCGGATGAACAGAGAAAATCCGAAGTCCGCGTGGGAAGTCGTCAATCGTTACGACAAAGCGAAACTCGCTTATATTTTCTCCGTTTACGGCGAAGAGAAGTTTGCCGACAACATCGCGAAGAATATCTGCGAGGAACGCAAAATCAAACCGATAGAAACAACGAAGGAACTTGCCGATATCATCGACAAAAGCATACCTTACAAATTCAAGCAGAACGGACACCCGGCAAAGAAAGTTTTTCAGGCTGTTAGAATAGAAGTCAACGAAGAACTCGACGGATTGTCGGATTGCCTTAAAGACATAGTAAAATCATTGAAAAAAGGCGGAAGGTTAGTCGTTATGACGTTCCATTCGCTCGAGGACAGGATAGTAAAACAAACGTTCAAAGATCTGGAAACGGATTGCGTTTGCGACAAGCGTTTACCCGTTTGCGTGTGCGGAAAAAAACGGGAAATAAAACAAATAAACAGAAAGCCGATAGAGGCGGGCGAACAAGAGAAAAAACTGAATCCGAGAGCGTCATGCGCAAAACTCAGGATCGCAGAAAAAGTTTAAATTTTCGCAACCTTGACATTAATAATAAATTTTAGGGAGAATGAATATGTATAATAACGTAAAGACGAACGTTCTTGAAAAAGAGAACGCAGAAGAAAGACAGTACGCAAAAGACACCACGAATCTCGACAAAATTCTCGGAATGCAGGATGCCGACGACACTAAAATTCTCGGCGAAAACGTCAAGGCTCCCTTAAGGGAGTTCGACGAGGATCTCATACCGTCGTCTACCACGATGCAGTTCGAGTCCGACGAAGATAACGATATCTACGAAGAGGTTCGCCCGAAGAACGAAACCGATCTTCAGAAGAAGTATAAAATAAACACGAAAGGAAAAGTACTCATCGCCGTTTACGCGCTCGTAATCGCGACGATTCTTTCGCTTATCGTAATAAATTCCAGAATGCTCAAAAGTCTCGATAATTCCATCAGCGGCTACGCGGGAAAAATCACGGAACTCACCGAGCAGTATACTAACGTAAACGCCGAACTCGACTATGTAAAAAGCGATGAAGTGATCATCGAAAAAGCCGAGGCTATGGGTATGGTCAAATCCAGATAAGCGGATAGGCTCATCACGTCTTCCGCGAGGGAGAAAATAATTTATAAAAATTTCAGTCTTAATATGTTACGAAAGAGGTTATTTGCGCTGCTTTGCGCGATAACCTTTATTTTTTTGTCGGTTTTGTGCCGCGTGTTTTTCGTTCAGATCGTGGACGGCAAATCTCTTCAGAAAAAAGCCGTCGATCAGTGGACGAGAGATATTCCCGTCAAGGCGGCGCGCGGAAAAATAACGGACAGAAACGGAATAATTCTTGCCGAAAACAAACAGTCATACGCGGTTTTCGCGCGGACGAGGATTGTAGAGGACGTTGAAAAAACGGCAAAGGTTTTGTCGGAAACTCTCGGCGTCGATTACGAAAAACTCGTTTCAAAAATGCGTTCGGGCGGCGTGTCGGAAATAACCGTAAAAAGACAAGTTCCGCGCGAGGTTACGGACGAATTGTCCGGGTATTCGTTGCCGGGCGTTTATTTTTGCAGGGATTCGGAAAGGAATTATCCTTACGGCGATTCGCTTGCGCAGATAATAGGTTACACGTCGGTGGACGGCAGCGGGCAAAGCGGACTTGAAAAGAGATACGACGAATATCTCAAAGGTTACGACGGAGAAATACTTTACGAAGCGGATCTTATAGGCAAGGACGTGAAAGGCTCTTCGGCGAAGTATATTCCCGCCACGAACGGACTGAATCTCAGACTCACGATAGACTACGAAATTCAGATGATATGCGACGCGGTGATAAAAAAGGTCGTTGCGGAGTATGCTCCGAAGTCGGCTTCGGTTATCGTTATGTCGCCGAAAACCGGCGGGATTTACGCGGTGAGCCAACGTCCGTCGTTCAACCTTAACGACGTACCGAGAGATGACACCGGGTTTTTGAACAAAGTTTCGAGGTGTAATCTTATAGTCGATTCCTACGAGCCGGGTTCGACGTTCAAAATCATCACTTCCGCGGCGAACATAGAGGAGAATTTAAAGGGTAATCCAAACGCTTTTTCGGCAGATTACGTATTTAATTCCAATCGGTTCAGGTATGTGGACGGAAGAAAAATAAAGTGCTGGTCAACGCACGCTAACGGTAAACATTCCAACGAAAGGCTCGCGGAAGCGTTGAACAACAGTTGCAATCCGTGTTTTGTCGATATTGCGCTCTCGCTCGGAAAGGACGTTATGTATTCTTATCTCGACGCGTTCGGCTTCGGAAAAACCACCGGCGTGGATTACGGCGGAGAGGCGATAGGTATGCTCGTGCCTAAGTCCGCGGTCACAAACGGCGACCTTGCGAGAATAGGTTTCGGGCAGACGATCGCGATAACTCCCATCCAACTCGTCGCGGCGGTTTCGGCGGCGATAAACGGCGGAACTTATCACGAGCCGTATTTCGTTTCGGAAATATCCGACGAAAGCGGGAGAATCTGCGAAATAGTAAACCCTAAGCCGCTGAGAAAAACCATCAGCGAAAAAGCGTCCGAAACCCTCCGGGGGTATCTCGAGGACGTCGTTACCAAGGGGAGCGGAAAGCAAGCGTATATCGAGGGATATCGCGTGGGCGGAAAAACCGGAACCGCTCAGAAATATGAAAACGGAAGAATCGCTCAGGGGAAATACGTTATGAGTTTCATCGGATTTTTCCCTGCGGACGAGCCGGAATATATCGCTCTGTGCGTCGTCGACGAGCCTGTCGGAGGAAAGTACGGGTCAACCGTCGCCGCGCCGCCGGTAAGAGATATTTTCGAGGGTATAATTCAATGTAAAGGCATAAAGGCAAGGTGAAAAATGAAAACGGAAAATCTTTTTGACGGCGTTAAAATCAAGACGACAAAAGGCGTAATACCGGAAGAAGTCGCAGGCGTCACCGATAACGCCGGCGAAGTTAAAAGCGGATTTTGTTTTTTCGCGGTCAAAGGCGAAAAATATAACGGCGCGTATTTTATCCGCGAAGCGATTGATAACGGCGCGTCGATAATCGTAACCGAGGACGAAAACGCGGAAGTCGGCAATGCGGCGGTCGTAATAGTCGATGATATCCGCGGCGTTCTCGACGTTGTCTGCAAAAGGTTTTATATCGGGGACAACCCGAAAATAAAACTCGTCGGCGTCGTCGGCACGAACGGCAAAACGAGCGTTTGCCATATTATTTACGAAATATTTTCGTATGCAGGCAAAAAGGCGGCGTATCTCGGAACGATAGGCGGAAAAATAGGCGATAAGGAATACGAAACCTCGCTCACAACGCCGGGAACGGTCGAACTGTACCGGTTTATCGGCGAGGCTGAAAAAGCAGGGGCGGAATATCTCGCTCTCGAACTTTCCGCGCACGCCATCGCGCAGAAAAGGGGGTGCGGACTTTATTACGAATGTCTGATATTCACTAACTGCACCGAGGATCATCTCGATTATTTCAAGGATATGGAAACCTACGCCGCGGTAAAAAAGAGCGCGTTCGTCAGGGGCAGATGCAAATATATGGTGATAAACAGCGACGATTCCGTCGGCGTTGAAATTCTCCGCGCGAACGAGAACGGCAACGCCGTTTCTTACGGCATTTATAATCCTGCGGACGTTTTCGCGATAGATATAAGCGAAACGAAGAACGGCGTGAGTTTCGTTATAAATCTCTTCGATATCGTCTACGATATGAAAAGCCCGCTTATAGGCTTGTGCAACGTTTATAATCTTCTCGCGTCGCTCGCAGCCGCCGCTGTTCTGGGTTTAAAAATACACACGCTCGGCGGAGCGGTCAAAAAAATCGGCGCGATAAAGGGCAGAGCGGAAAAAATCGCGACTTTCCGCGGCGCGGATATTTTTCTCGATTACGCGCATACTCCCGACGGGCTTAAAACGACTCTCAATTCCATGCGCAGAATATGCGAAGGGAAACTGTATTGTCTTTTCGGCTGCGGCGGAAACAGGGAGAAAGAAAAGCGGAGCGTTATGGGCGAAATTTCGGGCGTTATCGCCGATTTCACGATTATAACGAGCGATAATCCGAGATACGAAGACCCGTGCCTTATAATTTCGGAAATAGAAAAAGGAATAAGGCGGGTTACGAGAAATTACGTTACCGTGTCCGACCGCAAATCCGCGCTCGTTTACGCGATTTCGCTGCTTAAAGACGGCGACGTTCTCGTGGTTGCGGGCAAAGGAGCGGAAAGTTATCAGGAGATAATGGGCGTGAAACGCGATTTTTCCGACGAAGCCGAAATCCGATCCGCGATAGCCCGAATCGAAGGTGAAAATTCTTGAAAACGTTTATTTTCGCGTTTATCGCGTCCGCGGCGGCAGCGGTTATAGGTGGTTTTGCGGCTGTTCCTCTTCTTAAAAAACTCAAAGTCGGGCAGAATATCTTAGGTTACGTAAAAGAACACGATTATAAAAGCGGCACGCCCACGATGGGCGGGATGATTTTCGTCGTTGCGGCGATAATCGTTTTTTCGGTGTTCTCGTCCGGCAAAAAGAGTCTGGCTTTCGTGTCCGTTGCGATAGGCGCGGCGTATCTCCTCGTCGGGTTCGCCGATGATTTCATAAAAGTCAGATTAAGGCGCAACGAAGGGCTTAATCCGTTGCAAAAGACGATTTTCGAGTTGGTTATTGCAACGGTGATATCGATATATTCTTATAAACGCGGCGTGACGAACGCGTTTATTCCGTTCACGCGCGGCTCGGTCGATTTCAAAGGTTTTTTCATTCCGTTCTGCGTTCTCGTTTTTCTTGCCACGACTAACAGCGTCAATCTCACCGACGGACTTGACGGACTTGCGGGCGGAGTTTCTTACGTCTATCTTCTCGCGCTTGCCGCGCTTATCGTTTTGCAGACGATATTGTTTTCGGGAAGTTACGCGAATACCGACGAATATAAAAATCTGTCGCTTTTATGCGTTTCGCTTGCGGGCGGAATAATCGGATTTTTACTTTTCAACACGTTCAAAGCGAGCGTTTTTATGGGCGATACGGGTTCGCTTTCTCTCGGCGGATTTATCGCTTCGATAAGCATTTTCAGCGGAAATTCGCTCTTTATTCCGATTATGGGCGTGATGTTCGTCTTGTCGAGCGTAACCGTTATAATTCAGGTTTTGCATTTCAGACGGACGAAAAAGAGAGTTTTTCTCATGGCGCCTCTTCATCATCATTTCCAGCATAAGGGTTACAGCGAAAGCAAGATAGTGTTCGCTTATAAATTCGCAACGCTTATCGTTTCGCTTTTGTGTTTTATTCCGTACGTCTGAAGGGAAATATCGCGTTGCCGGCATAACGGCAGTTTGTCCGACATATCGTTATAACGATAAAACAAATCGGGAGGACGGTATGTATTTAAAAAAAGAAAAATTTCTTATCGTAGGGGTTTCAAAGAGCGGAACGTCCGCTTGCGAACTGTTGCTTTCAAAAGGCGCGAAGTGTTTCGTCTATGACGATTCCGAAACCGAAGCCGTCAAAAACGCCGAAAAAAGACTTTCGGAAAAAGGCGCGACAATCGTTTACAAAAGCGAAGTGAACGAATTGCTCTCTGAGATAACCGTCGTGCTGTTAAGTCCGGGCGTCGCGATCGACCATGAGATTCCCGTGAGAGCGAAAAAACTCGGCAAGAGAATAATCGGCGAACTCGAACTCGCGGCTGAATTTTGCGTCGCGCCGGTGATTGCGGTCACGGGGACTAACGGAAAAACAACCACTTGCACGATGATAGACGATATTCTGAAAAACGGCGGAGAAAAGCCGATACTTTGCGGTAACGTGGGAACGCCTTTTTCGTCGATTCTGGATAAAATTACGGACGATACTCTCGTCGTTCTGGAAACGTCGAGTTTTCAACTCGAAACGGTTTCGCGGTTCGCTCCGCACGTCGCCGTAATAACGAACATCACGCCCGATCACCTTTCAAGGCATTACAATATGGAGAACTATATTTACCTTAAAGGGAAAATTCTGGCTAACTTAAGGGAAAGCGAATACGCCGTGCTTAATTACGACGACGGAATCGTCCGCGAGTTCGGCGAAAAAACGAGGGCGAAAGTAGTTTATTTTTCGGCTCAGAACGAGGTGAACGGCGCGTACGTTTCGGACGATAAGATTTTTTATAAAGGCAAATACGTCGCGGATATCAAATCGTTGCCGGTCGGCGGAGAGCATAACGTTCTGAACCTTCTTGCTGCCGTCTGCGTTGCGGAAATAGTCGGAATGACGGAAGAGGCGATTTGTAGCGGAATAAAAGAATTCAAGGGCGTTAAGCACAGAATTCAGTACATAAGAACGGTAAACGGCGCGGATTATTACAACGATTCCAAGGCGACAAACGCGGACGCGACGATGAAAGCGATAGATTCCATGAATAAGCCTACGATACTCATTCTCGGCGGCAAGGATAAAGGTCTCGATTTCGACGCGCTCTTCCGCAAAATAAGCGAATCTCTTGTAAAAGCCGTGGTTTTAACGGGCGAAAGCGCGCCGAGGCTTTACGATTCCGCAAAAAAAATCGGATACAAAAACGTATATCTCGCGAACGACTTTTTTGTCGCGGTGAAACTCGCTTCTATCGTGGCGGAAAATGGCGAGGCCGTTCTGTTAAGCCCCGCGTGCAGCAGTTTCGATTGCTTCACGGACTATGAAGAACGCGGCGACAGATTTATAGAGATCGTGGAGAAGTTATGAACGGTCTTGTAACGATTAAAAAGAAAAGAAAGGGGCGTGGCGATCTGCCGCTCCTTTTTTCCGTTATAATTATTTCTCTTCTGGGGCTTGCTTTCGTTTATTCGGCGAGCAAATATTCAGCCGAAGTTACGTATGGCGACGAGTTTTTCTTCGCGAAAAAACATCTCGTCGGACTTCTCATCGGTTATGCGGCTATGATTTTCGGTTGCGCTTTCGATTATGAAAAATACAAAAAGATTTCGTTGCCGTCGTTCATTGTTACGCTCGTTCTCCTTGTTCTCGTGTTTTCGCCTTTGGGATATGAAAATTACGGCGCTAAAAGATGGATAAGGATAGGCGGAATCACCGTTCAGCCGTCCGAAATCGCAAAGATATGTTTCGTTCTTTTTTCGGCGGCGTATTTTTCCGATGAGCCGCGCAGAGCGAAGAGTTTTATCGGGTGTCTGCCCGTACTTTGCGCCGGCGGAACGGTTTGCCTTCTGATTATTCTCGAGCCGAACATGTCCATAACGGTATGCTTCGGGCTTTTAACGCTCGCCGTGCTTTTCGCCGCGGGTATGAAAACGGCTCATTTCGTAATCATTCTCGTTCCCGCCGCGCTTGCCGTGCCGCTTCTCATTATTGCCGAGCCGTACAGACTGAACAGATTGTCCGCGTTTCTCAATCCGTGGGCATCGCCGAAAGGGGAAGGGTATCAACTTCTGCAATCGTTATACGCTCTCGGTTCGGGCGGTTGGTTCGGCGTGGGGTATCTCAATTCGCGGCAAAAACTCAGGTTTCTTCCTTTTTCCGAAAGCGATTTTATCCTCGCGGTAATCGGCGAAGAAACGGGTTTTGTCGGGCTTGCGGTGTTCTTCGCTCTCATATTGTTTGTTATTATTCGCGGAATAAAAATCGCCGTTAAGGCAAAGGATCATTTCGGCTATCTTTCGGCGGTCGGCATAACCTGTATTTACGCCGTTCAATCTCTCGTCAACGCCCTCGTCGTAACGGGTAGTATCCCGCCGACCGGCTTACCTCTTCCGCTTGTGTCGGCGGGCAACACGTCCCTTATAGTTTTCCTTTTTTCGTTCGGCGTGCTTTATAACGTATCCCGTCGGTCCTCGTCCGATTAACCAAAAAATCCCGTAAAACATAATATGTCGTATATTACGATTTACGGAGACAAAATGGACAGATTCGTTATAAACGGCGGCAGAAAATTATCGGGGAAGGTGAATATTCGCGGGGCAAAAAACTCGGTTTTGCCGCTTATCGCCGCGTCGGTTTTAAACGAAGGGGTAACCCATATAAAAAATTGCCCGAGGATAAAAGACGTTTACGTCATGGCGAAAATAATAGAACGCCTGGGCGGTAAATTCGTTTTTTCGGGCAATACGCTCAGTTTAAACACGGAAAATCTGCGTTCGTGGGTTTTGCCGGAAGATCTTACGGGCGAAATACGCGCTTCCGTATTCATAACGGGCGCGCTTATCTCGCGTTTCGGTTATGCGGAAACGGCAAAACCTGGCGGGTGCAACATAGGCAATCGCCCCATAGACATACATATCGGCGCGTTAAGGGCGTTGAAAGTCGCAGTGAACGAGGGCGAAAGAGTTTCGTTCAACGGCGCTCGCGCGGAGAGCGGTAAGGTCGTTTTAAGATTTCCGAGCGTCGGGGCCACGGAAAACGCGATGATGGCTTCGGTTAAGTTAAAGGGTTTCACGATTATCGAAAACTGCGCCGAAGAACCGGAGATAATCGACTTGCAGAATTATCTCAATATGCTCGGGGCAAGGGTTTCCGGCGCCGGTACGAAAACGATAACGGTGGAGGGCGTGGATAAACTTTATCGCGGAGAAATCGAATTTACGCCCCGTCAGGACAGAATCGAGGCGGGAACGTTTTTGCTTTGCGGCGCGTGCGCGGGGGGAGAGATCGAATTCAACGGCTTAAATAAAGAAGAAAGTTTGCCGCTTTGCAAAATAATCGGTCGTAACGCTTGCAAAATATATCAAAAAGATGATAAAATATACAATGTAAAATTCTGTGCGAGAAAGGAGGGTTTCGGCAGAGTGATCGCTGAGCCTTATCCCGGTTTTCCCACGGATCTGCAACCGCAGATAACGGCGGCGGCTTGTTTGCCCGAAGGGCTTACCGTCACGGAGGACAGAGTTTTCCCGTCGAGATTTTCTTACGCAACCGAACTGACGAAGATGGGCGCGGATTTAAGAGTTCTTGAAAACGTTTGCGTTATATCGGGCAGGAGATTGCACGGCGCGGTCGTTTCGGCGGGAGATCTCAGAGGCGGGGCGGCTTTGTGTCTTGCCGCGCTCGGCGCGGAAGGGGAAACCGTGGTTCTGAACGTTTCGCATATAGACAGAGGATACGAGGATTTTGAAGTCCGGCTGAGAGAACTCGGCGCGGACGTAAAGAGAATTACGCCGTGACCTGCGGCTGAACGTCGGCAATTTGCCGGTATTCGGCAAGTCGGGGATAACCGGTTCGGGAGATTTACAGATGAAGTATAAAAAAGCGATTATATTCAGCACGATAATGATATTCGTCGTTGCGGCGGCGGTCGCGCTCGGCTGGCTTTTCAGAGCGCGGTATTTTATCGTGAACGATCTGAACGGTCTGACGGGAGAAACCGCGGAGAGCGGGCTTTATTCTTTCGTCTGCGAAACGCTTGAAAAAAAATATAAAGGAAAGTGGCTTTTTTCTTTCGGCGAAAAAGAAATCGAGAACGATCTCTCCGCCAACCCTTACGTAGAATTGATAGAAGTTAAAAAGACCGCGCCGGATAAAATTTCGGTGACGTTCAGCGAAAGAAAAGAACGCTTCTTAATCGTTATCGGAGATAAAGGTTACGTTACCGATTCGGGATATAATCTTTTGCGCGACGTCGCTGCGGCGGATTTCGGCGAGCAGGAAGATAGTCTTGTCAGGGTGGAAGTCCGCGGAATGGACGAACTTGATTTTTCCGCTTTGCCGAAGGGTAAGAAAATAACGTTTGAAGAAGAAAATCTTTTCGGCGCGATGACCGATATATTCGGTAAGTTTTCGGATAAACTAAACTTTATCTCCGGGATAACGATAGACGGAGAAAAGAACATCGTCGAATACCGCGCGCAGACGGGCGTTATAATCGACGTGAGTCTGGCAGTCGCCACGGCGGACAAGCCTACTGAAGCCGATAAAAAAGCAACGCGGGAAAGAATTTGCGAAAGCGTTGCCGAAATCGAAGGCGTATATAACAACCTTGACGAAAGAAGCAAACGTCGGGGCTATATCCGGGTTTACGAAACCGACGAAAAAGAAGTGATAGTGAATTACGAGCCTGACGGCAACGTAAATCGGGAGGAGAAAAATGATTAAAAACTGCGTTGCCGTTTTAGACGTCGGCTCTTCCAAAATAACCGTTCTCGTCGGGCAAAGGGGCGTTAACGACACCATAACCGAAAGATTTGTGACGAAAAACGAATACAGCGGTTTTGCCGAGGGAAAGTTTTTCGATATCGCGGAACTCGAAACGGCGGTCGCTTCGGCGATAAAGTCGGTTTGCGCCGCGCTTAAAACCTCCGTGAACGAAATAACGGTATGCGTTCCCGGCGCGTTTGTCAGGCTTGAAAACAGAAAATATAAAATAGTATTCGGAAAAAAGAAGAAGATAACCGAGGACGATAAAGAATCGCTTTTCGACGCAGGACAAGACCTCGTCGAAACAGAGGATTACGAAGTTATAAATCGGGCGGATATATATTTTGCTCTCGACGATAACAGAAAGGTGTTCGATCCCGTGGGGAAGTCTTCGGCAATGCTCGGCGGTTATATCAATTACACGTTATGCGAGAAGTATTTTATCGATACGTTCCGTAACGCTCTGAAAAAAGCGGGCGTTACGACCGTCAACTTTGTTTTCGACGCTTTGGCGGAAAGCCTTTATCTCTTCGATTCGCGACGCAGAGAAACGCCGTCGCTTATCATCGATTCGGGATATATTACAACAACCGCTTCGATTATTCTCGGTAGCGGTGTTGTCGCCAAACATTCCGAGGATTTCGGCGGCGGGCTTATCGCTTACAGAATAGTCAAAACGTTCGGCATCGCGCCGGACGTCGCCGACGGGCTGCAGAGGATTATCAATTTATCGCTCGCAAGACAGTCGGGACAGACTTATAAAATCGAAACGAAAAACGGTTATGAGGAATATCTTGCCGAGGAAATCAATTCCGCAGCCACGGAAGAGATAGATCTTTATCTCGATAATCTCGAGGCGTTTATCGCGGAGAATATTCATAAGGTTAACGGCGGGTTCGGCGTGTATCTTACGGGCGGAGGATTATCTTACGTCAGAGGGATAAAAGAATATATTTCCGCAAGGCTCGGTTTGCCGGTCGAGATCGTCAAGCCTAAATTGCCGTCTTACGGGAAAACGGAAGAAACGTCGTATTACGCCGCGCTCGATTACGCTCTGAACGAGCAGGAAAAGAAGAAAAAGGGATTTTTAGGGTTTTTCAGAAAATAAAAGAGGTACGAAAGATGAATATAGGATTAAACGGAATGGATATGAACGTCTGCAAAATTATGGTTGCGGGCGTGGGCGGCGCTGGCAATAACGCCGTGAACAGAATGATAGAAGCGGGAGTTTCTTCCGCGGAGTTCGTTGCGATAAACACCGATAAGCAGGCGCTTATTCTTTCGGAAGCAAGCGAAAACAATAAAATCGCTATCGGCGAAAAACTCACGAAAGGGCTCGGCGCGGGTTCAAACCCCGAAATAGGCATGCAGGCAGCCGAGGAAAGCAAAGACAAAATCAGAGAACGCCTGCAGGGAGTGGATTTGCTTTTTATCGCCGCTGGTATGGGCGGCGGAACGGGAACGGGCGCGGCTCCGGTCGTTGCGAAGATCGCCCGCGAGTGCGGTTGCGTTACGGTTGCGGTCGTCACGAAGCCGTTTATGTTCGAGGGCAAACGCCGCGACGAAAACGCGAGAAGAGGAATAGCGGAACTCAGCAAAGTCGTTGATACTATCGTTATTATTCCCAACGACAAACTTCTTGAAACTCTCCCTCCGGACACTTCTATGATAGAAGCGTTGAAATACGCCGACGAAAATCTTCGTATGGGCATATGCGGCATTGCGGATCTTATCTCCACGCCGTCGCTTATCAATCTCGATTTCGCGGATGTTAAAACAATCATACAAAACAAGGGCTATGCTCACATGGGCGTCGGTATGGCGACGGGCGACAACAGAGTGGTTCAGGCTGTCAAGAAGGCTATTTCAAGCCCTTTGCTCGAAACGAGCATAGAGGGCGCGAAGGGCGTTATTCTCAACGTAAAGGGCGGCAACGACCTTACTTTGGGGCAGGTTTACGAGGCGGCGAATCTCATAAACAGCGTTATCGATAGTTCGGCAACGGTTATTTTCGGCGCGAATATCGATCCGGAGTATAACGAAAAATTCGAGATAACCGTTATCGCCACGGGTTTTACCGATAAAGACGAGATGCCCGAAGAAAAAAAGGACGAGCAACGCGATAATTTTAAAAATTACGTAAACGACGACGTCGCGCCCGAAAGAGTGGACGTTGTTTCTCCGCGCGCGAACGCCGCAACGGAAGAACGGGAAAAGGCGTACGCGCCTTATAACGCTCCGCAAAGGGATGCAAACGTGTTGCGTTCCGGTCGTGAAAACGCGGGATTCGAAGAAAATCGCAGACCGGCTTACGCTGAAAATCATCGCGACGAATACGCCGAACGCAGAGCGGAAGAAACGCCTGCCAAGCCTGCGGAAGAAGAAACCGAAGACGAAGAAACCAAAGATTTTCCGTCGTTCATGAAGAAACTTTTCAGAAAGAACAAATAAAACGGAACGCGAAAGGAAAATCAGCGTCAAAAGACGCTCTGAATCGCATAAAATAAGCCTGTCTTGCCGCCATAAAAACGGTAAAACAGGCTTTTATTTTAGTGAAATCAAATAAAACCGTTACACTTTGGATTTGATGAAATCCGTCATTTTTTCGACGAATTCCGAAGAGTTTTTTTCGTGTTTATCCCATGCCGTGAGATAAAATTTGAGTTTCGGTTCGGTGCCGCTCGGACGAGCGATAAGCGAAAATCCGTCGCCTTTGAAAACAATAACGTTGCTTTTCGGCAGTCCGTCCAGCCCGAGAGAGTAATCCTTAATTACCGTAACCGACTTTCCGCAAATCTTACCGAACGGATTTTTGCGTAATTTATCCATAAAATCCGTCATAAAAATCATTCCTTGTTCGCCCTCGAAGTATTTTGCGTATAGCGCCGACCGGTAATAACCGTATTTACCGTAGAGAAATTCGAGCGCGTCGGAAAGCGAAAGGCCGAGCGTTTTATAATAGCAAGCCGCTTCGGCGAACGTCATAGCCGCGGAAATCGAATCTTTATCCCTGGCGTGCGCGCCGACGAGATAGCCGATGCTTTCTTCCATGCCGAAAACGAAGTTTTTATCGGGATTTTTATCGATTGCTTCGCCGATATACTTGAATCCCGTGAGAACGTTTATAGTTTTTACGCCGAACGACTCCGCGATTTTTTCGGGCAGGGGAGAAGTGACGATCGTAGAGATGATAAAGGGCTTGTCGGGGATAGTATTCTGCGCCTTTTTCGTCGACAGAATAAAATATACGAGTAAAGCGCCCGCTTCGTTTCCGTTCAGAAGGCGATATTCTCCGTTCTTTTCGCGGAACGCCACGCCCGTTCTGTCCGCGTCCGGATCGGAGGCTATAATGAGTTCCGCATTGTTTTTTTCGGCGGTTTCGATTGCTTTTTCGAGAGCCTCTTTAAATTCGGGATTTGGGTATGGGCAAGTCGGGAAATTTCCGTCCGGATATTTTTGTTCGGGAACGACCGTATAGTCCGTTATTCCGATTTTTTTGAATATTTTTTCAACGGGAATAAGTCCCGTTCCGTTCAGCGGAGTATATACTATCGACGGCATATATTTTTTATCGAACGGCAGAGAATATTCGTAAATCGCATCGATAAAATCGTCGAGAATTTCGTCGCCGATATATTCAATTAATTCTTTTTTCGGCGTGAATTTCTCAAAATAATCGTGCTTGTCGATAAATCCGGTGATTTTGCCTGCCTCGTCGTCCGTCGCCTGGCAACCGTTTGAATTGTAAACCTTGTAGCCGTTGTATTCTTTCGGATTATGGCTCGCGGTAACTACGATTCCCGCCCCGGCGCGAAGTTTCCTCACCGCGAACGAAAGAACGGGCGTCGGCATGAGTTTGTCGAACAAGTATACTTTAATGCCTTTCGATGACATTATCTCCGCGGCAAGCCGGGCGAAAACGTCGGACATGTTTCTGCTGTCGTAAGCGATGCAGACTGAATTTTTGTCCGCGTTCGATTTGCCTGCGCCTGATTTGTCCGTGTTTAAAATATAATCGGCGAAACCCGCCGTGGCTCTTGCCACGGTGTAAACGTTCATTCTGTTGGTTCCCGCGCCGATTTTTCCTCTCAGTCCTGCGGTGCCGAACGAAAGTTCTTTATAAAACCTATCGTTTATTTCTTCCGGCAGATCGGAAATTTTTAAAAGTTCTTCGTGAAGTTCTTTGTCGTTCTTCGTTTTTTCGAGCCAGAATTTATATTTTTCTTCGACCATACTTTTATGTTTCTCCGGGTGAACGAATTTATCCGAGAAGTATGCTGTTTTTGTATTCTCTCGGCGTCATCGTGGTTATTCGTTTAAACGTTTTGGTGAAGTGCGGAAGCGAGTCGAATCTCAGAAGATTCGCTATTTCCGAAAAACTGTTGTTTTCGCGTATCAGTTTTTTGCTTTCTTCGATTTTTAGTTCGAGATAATAATTTATTATCGATTTTCCCGTGCGCTGACGAAAAGTTTTGCATAAGGTCGTTTTTCCGTAATGCAGTTCGTCCGAAATTTCGTCAAGGCAGATTTTTCCGTAAATATTCTGCTCGAGAATTCTTACGATTTCGTCCTCGATAGCGTCGGAATTTTCGATTTTGGAAATAAATATCTCCGAGGACGTCGGTTTGGACGTTTCTTCGCGGATAAGTTTAATCAGCAATTCTTCGAGATTGTTCGTTATAACCTGCGCGCCGCCTATGTTCGGGTCGGGCTTGAGTTCGAGTTTCTGAAGGTTGGGGTTGAATTCCGGAATTTTAAAGGTGTTTTTCGCTTCGCTCATTATAGATGCAAGAAGATACCTGAGTTTGTCGGCAACTACGAAGTGTTTGTGCCTGAAATATCCCATCGTTTTGGACTTACATTCAAAACTTACGATAAAGATATTCGCGTCCGATTTTTTATCGCATTCCACGCTGTGCGGTTCGTCGGGCGATAAAAAAATAACTTCGCCCTTTTTCAAAAGGGTTTTGCCGAGATCGGACGTGACGTAAATGCTGTTTTTATCGCAATAAATCATCTCCCAGAAATCATGCCATTCTTCGGGGAAAGCATAGTTTTTCGTTAAGCGTTGATAATGGATGGTTACGATTTTGGAAACGCTTAAAAGCATCGAAACTTTGTACATATAAAAAGTCTTTTCATAAGATGTTTTTTCAACCATTTTTTCACCTCGTCCGGCGCATTTTTCTTCGGCGCAGAATATATATAAGAAGTCTGCTCCGTATGATTATATCACAAACAATTCCTTTTTGCAATATATTTTACAAATATTTTTACGAAAGATATTGCAAATAAAACGAAACATTTTCTATACCATATTATTAAAAACAGGTAGATAATTAAGGCGACAATAAATGGAGGTGTATGAAATGAAATACGTACCCGTTTTGGATAAAGGTTTCAGACCGATGTATGCGGAATTTAAAAAATATTCCGAGGAAGCGGCGAAAACAGAGAACAAACTTTTAAAAATCTGCGTCGAGAGAAACGACGGCTATAATTATATTTACGAATATAAAATATTCGCGAACGGTCATAAGGACGAAAACAACCTTATGGCGGAAAGAATCGTGAAAACCATTCTCTGGCTCGTGGGCGGCTATAAAATTTATCTTGCCGGCGATGAAAACGTTTATGAATTCATAAAGGCGGCTTATACCGATAAGGGTATCAGAGCGTTCGATAAAAACTTTATGGAAAGAGTTTACGAAAAGCCGTTTGAAGTCATTATGTGCGACGAGAAAAATTTCCCGAAGGAGAAGAAATGCTCTCTTTCCGTCGGCGGTCATCTCGACGGTTGCAGGATAGGATTCGATGCCGGCGGAAGCGACAGAAAAGTCAGCGCGGTCATTGACGGAAAAGTCGTTTACAGCGAGGAAGTCGTATGGTTCCCGAAGATTAATTCCGATCCGGATTATCATTACAACGAAATTCTTACGGCGCTTAAAACCGCCGCTTCCAAAATGCCGAGAGTGGACGCCATCGGCGTGTCTTCCGCGGGCGTTTACGTCAACAATAAAATAATGGTCGCGTCGCTTTTCCTTAAAGTAAACGACGAGGACTTTGAGAAGAAAGTCAAAACGATGTATATCGACGTTGCTAAAGAACTCGGCGAAAACATTCCGCTCGAAGTCGCCAACGACGGCGACGTAACCGCTCTTGCCGGAGCGATCGATCTTAACGACGACAGCGTTCTCGGCATAGCGATGGGTACGAGCGAAGCCGTGGGTTACATCAACAACAACGGCGGGCTTAACGGCTGGCTTTCCGAACTCGCGTTCGTTCCCGTGGATTATAACAAAGATTCCATGGTTGACGAGTGGAGCGGAGATTACGGCTGTGGCGTTAAATATTTCTCGCAGGACAGCGTTATAAAACTCGCCGAGATGGGCGGCTTTAAATTCGACGAAAAACTCAGCCCCGCCGAAAAACTCAAAGTCGTTCAGAAGATGATGTCGGACGGAGATCCTCTCGCAAAGCAGATATACGAAGATATCGGAACGTATCTCGGCCATACCATGCCTTTTTACGCTATGTTTTACGGAATCAAACACGTTCTTTTGCTCGGAAGGGTAACGAGCGGACTCGGCGGCAACATAATTATGGAAAGGGCGAATAAAATTCTCGAAGAAGAATATCCCGAACTTAAATTCAGAATAGAAATGCCGGACGAAAAGAACAGAAGAGTCGGGCAGAGCATAGCCGCGGCTTCTTTGGCGGCAACAAACAAAACGAAATAATTGTTATACGGGAGGATTTTACCCTCCCGTAATATATATAATGCAATTTTATACAAGGAGATACGAAAAAATGAAGGTTATTATAACGAAAGATTACGATGAAATGAGCCAGAAGGCTTTTGAAGTTATGTCGGGCGTGGTTAAATCCAACCCCGAAGCCGTTATCGGTCTCGCAACGGGTTCTACCCCTATCGGTCTTTATAAAAATATGATAAAAGACCACAACGAGAACGGAACGAGCTATAAAAAGATTAAAACCGTAAACCTCGACGAGTACGCGGGGCTTGACGTGACGAGCGACCAGAGTTACGTTTATTTTATGAGAGATAATCTTTTCAATCATATCGATATAGACCTTGCGAACACCAACATCGAAAATGGCAAAGCGGCAGACAGGCAAGCGGAGTGCGACAGATATAACGCCCTTCTCGAAAAAATGCAGCAGGATATTCAGGTTCTCGGTATCGGCTCGAACGGACACATCGCGTTCAACGAACCCGGCACGCCGTTCGGCAGCGTTACGCATATCGTAGACCTTACCGAAAGCACGATAAAGGACAATTCGAGATTGTTCAAAAGTATAGACGAAGTTCCTCGTCAGGCTTTCACTATGGGGCTTAAAAACATAATGAACGCGAAGAAGATTCTCATCCTTGCGAACGGCGCGAATAAGGCTAAGGCTGTTTTCGGGCTTGTCAAAGGCGAGGTTACGGAAAACGTTCCCGCAAGTATTCTTCAACTTCATCCCGATTGCACGCTCGTCTGCGACGAAGCCGCTGCGGAACTAATAAAGTAAGCGGATGAACTGAAATAACTTATTCGGTTTCGGAGAAAAATATGAAAGGATTAAAAAACGTTAAAGTTTATATAAAAAACGTTGGCGTCGTAACGACGAATATAGGTATCGAAAACGATAAAATAGCGTATATCGGCGACAACGCGGAAAACATCGAACCGCTTTTTGAAACGGACGGAGTTGTTCTGCCCGGTTTTATCGACGAGCATATTCACGGCGCGGGCGGCGCGGACGTAATGGACGGAACGGTCGAAGCGTTACAGACCATTTCGGAATTCGTTGCGAGAGAAGGAACGACGGGATTTTTGGCGACGACTATGACGCAAAGCCCCGAAAATATAACGAGCGCGCTCAAAGCGGTTAAAAAAATCAGAGAAAAGGGCGAGTATAAGGGCGCGGAAGTTCTCGGCGTTCATCTCGAAGGCCCGTTTATCTCTCCCAAGCACGTGGGCGCGCAGCCGCTCGAATACGTCGCAAACCCCAGCGCGAAACTTTTCGACGAATATAACAAGGCGAGCGGCAACGCGATAAAAATCGTCACGCTTGCGCCGGAAGTTGAAGGCGGGCTGGAACTCGTTAAACATCTCAGCGAAAAAGGCGTAGTCGCGTCGGTGGGGCATACGGGCGGAAAGTACGCCGACGTCGTTAAGGCGGTTGCCGCGGGCGCGACGAACGTTACTCACACGTACAATGCTCAAACCGGGCTTCATCACAGAGAAGCGGGCGTTGTCGGCGCGGCTATGCTCCTGGACGAACTTAATTGCGAAATGATTTGCGACACCATTCACGTAAGCGTGCCTGCAATCAAACTCGTAATCAAGAACAAACCGCACGATAAATACACGCTCATAACGGACGCGATGAGAGCGAAAGGTATGCCGGACGGCAAATCCGAACTCGGCGGTCAGGAAGTTTTCGTAAAAAACGGCGAAGCAAGGCTTGCCGACGGAACTTTGGCGGGCAGCGTTCTCAAAATGAACGTCGCGATAAAGAATCTCGTCGAAAAAGTCGGCGTGTCTTTCACCGACGCGGTGGACTTTGCGACTTATAACCCCGCGAAAAATATCGGCGCGCTTAACGAACGCGGAACGATAGAGGTCGGCAAGCGCGCGGACTTAACCGTTCTCGATAAGAATTACGAAGTGCTTTATACGGTCGTAAACGGCAAAGTCGTTTATAAGAGATAAACATAATATATAATAGCAAAGCCGCGGAGTATACGCTCCGCGGTTTTTTCTTTACAAAAATGAATATTATGCAAATAAAATGAATATTATCCCTGTCTCTTATACACATCTGACGCTGCCGACGA
>ERZ1026780.230-NODE-230-length-48437-cov-9.436051_pt1 | contig 48437 bp, 57 predicted proteins | sample MGYA00380126_ERZ1026780 | MGnify/ENA primary metagenome ERZ1026780 (study PRJEB33269, sample SAMEA4719762) | human gut metagenome | biome: human-associated habitat; feature: organic feature; material: feces | place: Cameroon | collected 2013-10 ... | reverse complement strand
GATGCAGTCGTAACATTCTTTAATTTTTATTCAAAAAAGTGCCGAAAACAGGATTCTATCGTTTTCTTTTTGAAAAAAGAACAATGGAATTCGGTATTTCGGTACATATCAAATCGAATACATCAAAAAAGGTGACTACCAAACGAACAAAAATCGTTGTTAGTCACTTTTAACCGTTTTTCCTTTTTAAGAAGGCTCTGAGAGCCTTTGACAAATATGATTATTCTTCGAAAAAGGCAAGGCTATTCGGCTTGTTTAGGCTCTTCCTCTAACTTCGCCACGCCAGCGTTTTCTTTGTATTTGTTCTTCGTAAGCCCAAGTTCATCGATAATGAGAGCAGGCATCGCGAATTGTTCTCCTAATGCCTTTAGAGTTGCGACATCCAAAGGCGTTTTGATAGAAGGTTTAGGGAAATTGCAATCGTTGGCGAGAGCGAGATAAATTTCGTCGTTTAGAAGCGCGAAATAGAATTGACCGGTATTTCTCTTTTCGAGATTGAGGAACTTTTCTTGAATCTGAGGAGTCAAGATATAGAAGACGAACTGATCGTCGCTTGTGAAAACGGCAAATTTCTTATTGAATTCGAGGTATTCGGTTTCGCATTTGGCTAAGCCTTTGCCCCGCGGAGTCCCAAAAAAACTCTTTTCCACCACCATAAGGTCCTTTTGGAATTTTCTTTCAAAAACAAAATGAAACATCCTTCCTTTGCTATAGGTAACATAAGTAACGGTCGTGTTCCCTTTTGAATCACGCGTCTCTTCTCTTCTTTGGAGATTGAAATCCGAGCATTCAAATAAGATGCCATCATGCTTGGCTTTCACATAGTTCGTTCCAAGATAACGATCTGGTTTGGCAAAGAAACCAGGTTTCATAATCATTTGGAGGGGGAGGCAGCTTTTAGCATTCTTGAATAGGTCGGTATAGAGGTTCTTTTCCACCGTCTCTTGAACTTGATTCAAAATGCCTTTTTGGAATTTTCTTTTGGTGTTTCCAGCCAAAAAAAGGAGGACGAAGGAAGCAATGAGGAAAATCAAACCAAAGGCGGCAGTCACTTGGATGAGAGTGGAATTATCGAGTTCTAAAAGAAAAAACGCCTGGCACAAAAGGAGAATGATTCCGGCCACAAGTAAAGAGATGCCAACAGCTAAAAAGATGGTCCTCTTTTTCTTTGCCTCCAAACGAAGTTTTTCGCCTTCGTCTGCTATTTTTTGAAAGACTTTGTTTTCCATAAAATACCCCAAAATTAAAATAGGGCCGCAAATCGCGGCCCTTTTAATCGAATGATTAGAAGTTAATCTCAACGTCTTTGCGTTTAGCTTCTTCCGCTTCAAAGAAGTCGCGACGAGTCATATGAAGATGTTTCGCCACAATGCTCTTTGGGAAGACGACGATGTCTTGGTTATAAACGGAGACGTTGCTGTTATAAACGCGACGGGACGCTTGAAGTTGTTCTTCCACTTCCGCAACTTGGTTTTGAAGTTGGGTGAAGTTTTGATTTGCTTTAATTTCTGGATACTTTTCGGCGACGATGTTAATGCTGTCGAAAGCTTTGGTCATCGAATTCTCGAATTCCGCTTTCTCTTTCATCGAAGCGTCACTTCCAGGACGACGCATTGCGATGACATTGGTCAAAGTTTCTTGTTCGTGTTTCGCAACTCCCTTGACAACAGCCACTGACTTGGTCAAAAGATCATAACGTTTCGTTAAAGCGACATCGATTCCCGAAGCGCTTTCGTCAATCTTGACGACTTCGCGGCGTAAAAGGTTGCCAGTGCTGATCCACCATCCCACAAGTGAGATGATAATGATCACAACAATCACCGCAACGACAATGCCGGCAATAAGGCCGACTTGCAAACCCTCTAAAATGGTTAATTTGTTCATGTTTTTACCTCTTATACAATCATACGAAAGGCGTGAGCAAAAAACTATAACGAGTTCCAAAAAGGCCCCTCTAACGAAGGGGCCATGGACTCAAAATCTTATTCAGCCCACTTCACGAGTTCGACTTCGGCGTTGTCACCTTTGCGAGCTCCGAGCTTGAGGACGGTCGTGTAACCACCTTGGCGATCTTTGAATTTTGGACCGATTTCCTTGAAAAGCTTATCAAGGGCTTCGGTTCCGTTTTCATCGACGATGCCATGACGGACAACACGGGCGGCTTGACGACGGGCGGCTAAATCATTCGCCTTCGCATAAGTCACCATCTTCGCGGCGAGAGTCACGAGTTCTGGAGTAACGCCAGAGGTGACCTTCACTTGCCCATGAACGATAAGTTCGCTGACAACGTTACGAAGCATGCTGTAGTTCTTCGAAGCGGTGTAACCGGTTCTAAAGCGAACGCCAGCTTTGCCGTGAACGTTCTTTCTTCCTTGTGCTGCCATAGTTTATTCTCCTACGTAATCGCGGAAGTGAAGCCCATAAGTGGCGAGCTTCTCTTTCACTTCTTTGAGCGACTTCTTGCCTAAGTTACGGACTTTCATCATTTCGTCTTCGCTCTTTTGAGTGAGCTCCATGACGGTGCTGATGCCAGCACGTTTAAGGCAATTGTTGCTACGGACGCTGAGATCGAGTTCTTCGATCATCATATCCTGATACTTGTTTTCTTCTTGTTTCGCTTCATCCTTCACAAGCTTGTAATTCTTAACGACATTATCGAGCTTGGTGAATTCATTGAAGTGAGCAACGAGAAGTTCGGCCGCCATCGCCACAGCTTCGTGCGGCTTAATGGAACCATTGGTCGTCACTTCAAGGGTAAGCTTATCAAACTTGGAATCGTGTTGAACGCGGGTTCCTTCAACGTTATAAGCAACCTTGGTGACAGGCGAGAAATTGCTATCGGTTGGGATAACATTCATCGCTTCAATCTTGCGTTCGACTTTGTTGACTTCGCTCGTGACGTAGCCTCTTCCAGTTCCAACGTAGATTGTCATTTGAAGATGGCCATCTTTATTAAGGTGAGCAATCTCAAGATCTTTGTTCACAACGCTCACAAGAGCAGGAACTTCTAAGTCGCTGGCCTTTAAGACGCCAGGGCCTTGGAAATCAACAGTGAGGGTTTTCACTTCGCCAACCGAGCTATCCACCTTAAGAACAAGGTCCTTAAGATTCAAGATGATGGCGGTGACATCCTCTTCAACGCCAGGGATGGCGCTGAATTCATGACGAACGCCTTCAATATGAACAGCGAAGACGCTCGCGCCAGGCAACGCGCTCAAGAGAACGCGACGGAGGGCATTACCAACTGTGAGGCCGAAACCACGTTCAAGCGGTTCGACGACGAACCGGGCATAATGCTCATTTTCGTCGTTCACATCGATTTTGATATCGATTGGTTGGAAAGGATTGGGAAGGCGGATCTCTTCCGCTTTGACTTCATTAATAATTGCCATGTGTGATGATCCTCCTATGATCAATTAGAAACTAGCCTCTTGGGCGTTTCGGTGGGCGGCAGCCGTTATGTGGAATCGGCGTGGTGTCAGTGATCGATAGGACTTGAAGTCCAACATTGGCGAGGGCACGGACAGCGCTTTCACGGCCAGGTCCTGGGCCTTTGACATCGACATCAACTTGACGAAGCCCTTGATCATAGGCGGATTTGCCAGCCGCTTCGCTAGCGAGCTGAGCCGCAAATGGGGTAGACTTTTTGGCGCCTTTGTAGCCAAGGGCACCAGCGCTGCTCCAGGCAATGACATTGCCTTGAGGATCGGTGATGGTGACGATGGTGTTATTAAACGAGCTATGGATGTGAGCGACGCCACGGGTGAAGTTGCGCTTAATCTTCTTCTTACGGGCGCTGGTCGCTTTCTTGCCTTTGGTAGCTTTTGTATCAGCCATTTTGAATTAGCCTCCTTTTCTCTAGCCTTTGGTGGCTTCTTTCTTGTTGGCGATGGTCTTACGTTTGCCCTTACGAGTACGGGCATTGGTCTTGGTGCGTTGGCCACGGACAGGAAGACCTCTCTTGTGGCGAAGGCCACGGTAGCAACCGATTTCGGTAAGACGCTTGATGTTCATCGCAATTTCACGACGAAGGTCGCCTTCGGTCTTATGTTTGGCGACTTCGGTGCGGAGGGCAACGAGTTGCTCATCGGTCAAATTCTTGACACGGATGTCTTCGTTGACGCCAGCAGCTTTGCAAATTTTCTTTGCGGTCGTATCGCCGATACCATAAATGTAGGTAAGGGAGATAACGACGCGTTTTTCGGATGGGATATCCACCCCAGCTAAACGTGCCATATTTCTTTAATTCTCCTTATTAACCTTGTCTCTGCTTGTGCTTCGGATTGGAGCAAATGCACATAACCACGCCATGGCGGCGGATGATTTTGCACTTATCGCAGATTGGTTTGACGCTTGGTCTGACTTTCATAACGTTTCCTCTCTAATAGGTAAGAACAGTGAGTCCTTAGTTTTTGTAACGGAAGGTGATGCGCCCGCGTGTTAAATCATAAGGCGAGAATTGGACAGTGACTCGATCGCCGGGGAGAATGCGGATGTAATGCATCCGAATTTTTCCCGAAACGCAGGCTAGAACCACCGCTCCATTGGCGAGCTTGACTTTAAACATGGCATTGGGGAGATTCTCCAATACCGTTGCTTCGACTTCAATGCAATCTTCTTTACTCAACAGAGTGTCCTCCTCGTCTAGTGACTCTTGGTGAGTAGTTCATACCCATCTTTGGTCACCAATATTGTGTTTTCATAGTGAGCGCTGGGCTTGCCATCTTTGCTGACAGCCGTCCAGCCATCCTTTAAGATGCGAAGTTTGTTCTTGCCCATCATAACCATCGGTTCGATAGCAAGGGTCATACCCGCTCTTAAGATCGGCCCACTACCCTCTTTCCCATAGCATGGGATATAAGGGTCTTCATGCATCTCGCGTCCGATGCCGTGCCCCGTGTACTCAAGCGGAACCGAATATCCGTTTTCTTCGGCCGTTTTTTGAATCGCGTGCTCGACATCGCCTAGATAGGCGCCTTCATGTACTTTCGATACCGCATTCCAGAAGCAACGCTCCGTCACTTCGATAAGACGAAGGTTCTCTTCTTTGCATATCCCCACAGGATAGGTCCTGCAAGCATCGCCATGGTAATCGTTTAGACGCGCTACCACGTCGAGGGAAATAATGTCTCCATCGGTTAAGATGCGATTCCCCGATGGAATCCCATGGACCAGCACTTCGTTAATGGAAGTGCATATGGCACCAGGGAATCCGCCATAACCCTTACTCGCGGCGACGCCACCGCCCTCGGTAATGACCTTTTCGGCCATTTCCGAGAGATAAAGCGTGCTCACTCCAGGTTTCACGAGAGGACCCACGACATCGAAGACCTTAGCTGTCAGAGCGCCGGCCTTCCGCATGAGTTCAATCTCGCGGGGAGACTTGATGACGATCATTTATTCGCCTCTAAGAGAGCGGTGAGCTCTTTTTTAAGGGCGCTAGCTCCGACGGAACCGTCGAAGTCAGAGAGAAGCCCCAAATTCTTGTAGTAGTCAAGAAGAGGAGCTGTGCTCTTATAGTAATTGGCAAGACGGACTTTGAAGCTCTCTTCATTGTCGTCTTTGCGTTGAACGAGGGAACTATCACAAATGTCGCACACACCATCGCTTTTCGGTTTCATGGTGTGGACGTTGTAACTCGCTCCACATTTTGGGCAAACGCGACGCCCTGCAATGCGCTTAACAAGAAGTTCATCGGGCACGCTGATATTGATGACTAAATTCACTTCACGACCGATCTCTTTGGAAATCTTCTCCCAAGCTTCGGCTTGAGGAATGGTTCTTGGGAAACCGTCGAGCAGATAGCCATTCGCACAATCGGGGCGAGAGAGTCTCTCTTTCACAAGAGCGCAGGTGAGTTCATCACTCACTAAGTCGCCGCGATTAATCACGTCTTTAATGGCGTTGCCGAGTTCGCTGCCACTTGTCATCGCTTCGCGGAACATATCGCCCGTGGAGATATGAGGAATCTGGAAGTCTTTCGCAATCCATTGCGCGTGGGTGCCTTTCCCAGCACCAGGAGGGCCCATAAGAATAATGTTAAGCATTACATCGTCTCCTTAATTTGATCGAAGGATTTCCCAGCCAACAAGCCATCAATCTGAGCGTTAATTTCAAGAGCAACGCCGACGATGATGATTAAGCCCGTGCCGCCAATAGCAAGTGAGCTATCGGTGCCAAAGGCATTGGCCCAGACAAGGACGATAGGAAGCGCTGCGATAAGGGATAAGGCGATAGCACCGATAAAGGTGACGCGATTAAGAACCTTGGACACATAACGTTCCGTTTCTTTGCCAGGGTGGATGCCAGGAATGTAGGAACCGTTCTTTTGGAAGTTATCCGCAAGCTGTTCGGGATCGATTTGCATCTGCGCGTAGAAGAAGCAGAAGGCGATGATGAGGGCTAAGTAGATAAACAAGCCCCAATTCATCTTCCAATGCGTGCCATCGAACCATGGCATGAGGAAGGTGTCGTTGTAATTGAAGATTTTAAGCCATGAAGCGTTCGCCGCATCACTTGAGATGAAACTTGCGATGATGCTTGGTGCACTCATGATGCTCGAAGCGAAGATGACAGGAATAACGCCAGCGCTATTAATCTTGATAGGCAAGAAGCTCGAGCGGGCTAGCGAAGCGTTGCTTCCACCCTTTCCAGCGTGTTGGACTGGAATCTTACGTTTCGAAAGTTCAATGAAGACGACGAAGGCTGTGATAAGAACCATAGCCAAGATGTAGAGAGCGAATTGGAAGGCCCCTTGAATCATTTCGCTGGAACCACGGGTAACATTTTGGGTTATCCATTTGTTCCAAGCGGTGGTGATTTGGGTTGGTAAGCTACGAACACAACCAGCGAAGATGATAACGGAAATACCATTTCCAATACCCTTTTCGGTGATTTGGTCGCCTAACCACATGGTTAACATGGCGCCTGCCAAGAGAATCGTAACGATATAGGCGTAAGTCCAGAAGTTATCGGCCATAGAAAGCGAGATGTAGTTCTGGTTCTGCATCGTTTTAATGATGCCATAACCTTGTACGGCGCCAAGAAGTAAAGTGAGATAACGCGTCGCCATCTCTTTCTTCTTACGTCCATATTCGCCTTGCTTGCTAAGCTCGGTAAGAGCAGGAAGAACGTCTTTCGACAAAAGCTGAATGATAATCTGAGAAGTAATATAGGGTGAGACGCCCAGAGCGAAGATACTGAAGTTCGAGAGAGTGCCACCGCCAAGCAAATCCATAATAGCGAGCGAATTGCCGCTATTCATGAGATTGGAGAGCTCGTCACTCACCTTGATTCCAGGTACCGTAATGGCCGCCCCGATCCGGATGACGAAGAGAATCATGACCGTAAAGAAAATACGATTAACAATTTCTTTGTTTTTGAAGATCGAGACGAATTTTTTCATTACTTCAAGACCTCGGTGGTGCCGCCCACCTCTTCAATCGCTTTTTTAGCGCTTGCGGAGAAGGCGTTGGCTTTGACGGTAAGCTTCTTAGAAAGAGTACCTTTGCCAAGAATTTTAACCCCAGCCGCATTCTTTTTCACTAATCCCTTTTCAACAAGAGCCGCTTTATCGACAACAGCTCCTTCTTCGAAGAGATTTAAGGCTTCAAGATTGACAATTGTGAGTTCGACGCGAGCGACGTTATTGAAACCATACTTCGGAAGACGTCTCGCAAGGGGCATTTGGCCGCCTTCGAACCCGTGTTTTTTCGTATGAGCGTGCGCGCCTTGGCCTTTTTGACCTTTGCCAGCGGTTTTGCCGTTGCCCGATCCAAGACCTTGGCCACGACGGAAATGTTCCTTTTTGGAACCTTCCACCACAACGATGGAATGAAGATTCTTCGCCATAATTATTTAGCCTCCTTCTTTTCAGGAGCTTCTTTCGCTTTGGAACTCATGGCTTTGATTTCTTCTGGGGTCTTTAAACCACGGAGAACCATAACCTTGTTGTATTCCTTTAAGCTCGAGAGAGCAGCATGGGTCGCATTGATGACGTTGACGGCAGTACGAGAACCGTAAACCTTGGAGTAAACGTTCTTGATGCCAGCAAGTTCGAGAATAGCACGAACCGCACCGCCAGCGACGACGCCCGTTCCTTGGGGAGCAGGTTTTAAGAAGACGGTGGTCGAAGTGAAGTGACCTTGCACAGGATGCGCAATCGTTCCACCTTTGGCAATGTGGATCGAATGGAGGTCCTTCTTAGCAGCCGTCAAGGATTTCTTGATGGCATCGGGGACTTCACCCGATTTACGCATCGCAAAGCCATAATGTCCTTTGCCATCGCCGACAACGACGAGAGCGTCGAAACGCATATGCTTGCCACCCTTTTCAACGCGAGTGACTTTGTTGATATCAACGACACGATCTTGGAAATCGTCGGCTTCACGACGGAAGCCACCACGTCCACCGCGTCTTTCGCCTGGGCGTCCTTTGCGGTCGCCATATTTGCGACTTCCCGGACGTTCGGCATAGCGGGACCCGTGAGGTTCATAGCCGGGATTGCCGGTAGCTTTCTTTTCGGCTGGAGCGTGCGCAGGTTGGTTTTCGGCGGTCTTAACCGCAACTTCTTTATTTTCTTCCATGTGTTCTCCTTAGAAAACTAAGCCTCCTTTGCGGGCGCCATCCGCTAAAGCGGCAACGCGTCCGTGGTATTGATAACCGCCACGATCGAAGACGACTTGGGTAATGCCGGCCTTCTTGGCTTTTTCGGCCAAGGCTTCACCGACTTTGGTGGCTGCTTCAATGTTGCCACCCTTGGCAAGCTTAAGTTGAACGCTCGAAGCGGACACTAAGGTGTTGCCCTTAGTATCATCAATGATTTGAGCTTCAATATGCTTGTTGCTACGGAAGACGACCAAGCGTGGACGGAGGGCTGTTCCGAAAACTTTTCCGCGAACTCTCGCGTGACGACGGTCACGGACGAGGCGACGAGACTCTTTCTGAATCATAGCTTATTCTCCTTACTTCTTGCCGCCGGCTCCGCCAGCAGAGGCACGTTTGCCAACCTTCTTGATAAGGTGTTGGCCAACATAGTGAACGCCTTTTTGACCATAGACGTCCGGACGGTGCTTGTCATAGATGTAAGCGGCAGTTTGGCCAACATCGTGCTTATCACAGCCGGTGACGGTAACATGAGTTTCGTCTGGGCAAGTGATCTTGGTATATTTGCCAACTGGAGCGACAAGGATTTCGTGGCTGTAGCCAAGGAACATGCTGACAGAGGTTCCTTTCATCGAAGCGCGGTAACCAGTACCATTAATTTCGAGTTCTTTCTTCCAGCCCGTGGTAACGCCGACAACGGCATTGTGAATGTTGGCAGCCGTCGTGCCATGGTTTTCGCTTCCTTGACGGGCTTTCCCCGCTTCCTCTTCGGCACCCGCAATTGGGGCGACGTGGAGGTGGCCGTCTTTCTCAGAGACGCTGACGTCCGCTGGAAGGTGGACGCTTACTTCGCCTAAGGGACCTTTGACGGTCATGACGCCAGCGACGATTTCGTAGGTGACGCCTTCTGGAAGAGAGATGGGTTTAAATCCAATACGAGACATTTTCTCTTCTCCTTATTAATTACCAAACGTAGCAGAGAACTTCGCCGCCAATGCCCGCTTCGCGAGCTTCTTTGTCGGTAAGAAGACCTTTGCTGGTCGAAATGATCGCGATGCCAAGGCCTTTGAGAACGCGTGGAAGCTTTTCGCATTCGACGTTCACACGGAGACCTGGTTTGCTAATGCGCTTAAGCCCAGAGATGACACGTTCGCCAGTTGGGCCGTATTTAAGGGTGACGATGAGATTCTTTTGCGCGCCCGTTCCTTCGGAAGCGTAGTCGAGGACATAGCCCTCTCTCTTAAGAATCTTCGCGATGCCAGCCTTCATTTTGCTATAAGGCATGGAGACTTGCTCATAACGGAGGGCATTCGCATTGCGAATGCGGGTGAGCATATCGGCGATAGGATCGATATTCATTTTGTTTTCTCCTTTCCTTATTACCAAGAGGCCTTTTTCATGCCTGGGATTTCGCCTTTGTAGGCCATTTCACGAAGGCAGATACGGCAAAGGCCGAATTTGCGGATGACACCATGAGGACGACCACAGCGTTGGCAACGCGTATAAACGCGGGTGCTGAACTTTTGTGGACGGCTCGCTTTAACAATCAAACTTTTCTTAGCCATTGCTATTACCTCCGGAAGGGCATGCCCATCAATGTGAGAAGCTCATGAGCTTCTTCATCGGTGTTCGCCGTCGTGACAATGACGATATCCATGCCACGGATCTTCGAGACCTTATCGTAATCGATTTCGGGGAAGATCAATTGTTCCTTGACGCCAAGGGTGTAGTTGCCATGACCATCGAAAGCGTTCTTAGAAACGCCACGGAAGTCACGGACGCGAGGAAGCGCAATGCTCACAAGTTTATCGTAGAACTCATACATGCGAGTGCCACGAAGCGTGACTTTGCAACCAATCGCTTGTCCTTCACGAAGTTTGAAGGTAGCGATGGATTTCTTCGCTTTGGTGACAACGGGATGTTGACCAGTGATAGTGGCAAGTTCGTTGACGCTATCTTCAAGAAGCTTAGCGTTTTGAGTGGCATCACCAACACCGATGTTGATGACAATCTTCTCAAAGCGAGGCGCTTGCATAGGGGTGGTATATCCGAACTTCTTAACGAGAGCGGGGACAACTTCTTCCTTATATTTCTTCGCCACGCGGTTAACGTACTTGGCTTCTTTCTTTTCTACCTTCGCCTCAGCCTTTGGGGCTTTTGGAGCGGCAGCTTTCTTAGCGGTGGCAGCTTTCGGGGCGGCCTTGGTAACGGTTTTCTTTGTTTCAGCCATTTTCTACTCCTCCCTTACTTCTTCTCGAGCGATTCGCCCGATTTACCAACGCGGATCTTCTTGCCATTGACCACTTTGTGATAGACACGGGTGGCCTTTTTGGTCTTGGGATCGATCAAGGCAACTTTGGAAGCATCGATTGGCACGTAGATGTCAAGGATGGAGCCTTCTGGAGTTGCTTGAGTCGGTTTCTTATGTTTCTTATGGACGTTGACGCCCTCGACGACGACTTTGTTGAGCTTCGGATAGACGCGTTGGACGAGTCCTTCCTTGCCTTTATCGTCGCCAGAGAGGACGATCACCTTATCACCTTTTTTGATATTCATAGTGATCTTTCTCCTTATAGAACTTCCATGGCCAAAGAAATGATTTTCATATAGCCTTTGTCGCGGAGTTCGCGGGCAACCGGTCCGAAGACACGAGTGCCAAGTGGGTTGCCATCATTGTCAACTAAGACAACCGCATTGTCGTCGAATGAAATGGAAGAGCCGTCTTTACGGATGACCGCACGCTTGACGCGAACGATGACACCTTTAACGACTTGTCCTTTTTTCACTTTGCCATTTGGGGTGGCCACTTTCACGGCGCACATGACGATATCGCCAAGGGTCGATGATTTCTTACGGGCACCGCCGAATTGGCGGAAGACACGGACAAGACGAGCGCCGCTGTTATCGGCGACAACAAGATTCGATTCGTTTTGAACCATGGTCATTACTCCTTGGAAGGAGCTGCAGCCGCTTCTTCCTTAGAAGAGACGATTTCCGCGCTTCCTTCTTGGGCTTCGAGGGTGGCTTCCACTTCCTCGGCCTTCTTTTCGACGATAGCCTTCTTGTCAATGCTTATTAAGCGCCAACGCTTCAGTTTGCTGATGGGGCGGCAAGCCATGATGGTGACAGTATCACCAAGTCCGGCTTCGCTCTTCTCATCGTGGGCATAGTATTTCTTGCTATAGCCGACACGTTTCGCATAAAGGGGATCGTTGCGTTTGGTCGAGACGGTGACGACGATGGTTTTGTTCATCTTCGTTCCAGTCACGATTCCCTGGAAAGTATTTCTTGTTTTGCGTTCCATTGTTGATCTCCTTTCACTTATTTAGCTTCCGGAACCTTGATTTGGAGCTCACGCTCACGCTTCACGGTTTCGGCTTTCGCGATGTCTTTACGAACATAGGTGATTTCATCCGGATGTTCGAGGGCGCCAACCGCTCTCTTACGCGAGAGTTCGAATTGACGTTGACGGAGGTCGGCGAGCTTCTCGTCGAGCTCTTTCGGGGTCAAAGCCCTGAATTCTTTGATATCCATAGGTGTTATTCCCCTTTCTTTTCTTCTGTAGCGGCTGGATCGGCTGGAGTGTCATTGCCGGTGTCGCTAATGGTCTCGGTGACGATAGCGTCTTCGGCTTCAATCGCTTCAAGGCTCGAAGCGTGTTGTTCTTCCATCTTGATACGTTCGGCATCCGAGAGCGCTTTGGTACGCTTGACGACTTTGGTAAGAATAGGAAGTTTGAATCCCGCTTGATGGAGAGCCTCCATCGCAACCTTCTCGTCGATACCACCGATTTCGAAGATCACACGGCCTTTTTTGACAACGGCGACCCATCCTTCGGGGGAGCCTTTGCCACTACCCATACGAACTTCAGCGGGTTTTTTGGTTTTCGCCAAGTGTGGGAAGATACGGATCCAGATTTTGCCCATACGGTCGGTATAGCGAGCCAAGACAATACGAGCACTTTCGATTTGATGGTCATTGATGTAACCACCTTCGAGGGCGACTAAGCCAAATTCCCCAAAGTCAACATTGTTTCCCTTGGTAGCTTTGCCTTCGTAGCGAAGTCCATGAGGACGACGATACTTAACGCGTTTTGGTTGAAGCATTGCTCACGCCTCCTTCTTTTGGAGCCTTATTGGCTTCTTGCTTTTCTTTATTTGGACGGCAGCACCAGACTTTGACGCCAATACGTCCATAGCTGGTAGCAGCTGAGATCGCGGCGAAGTCGATATCCGCACGTAAGGTCTCTAGTGGGACAACGCCCTCTTTGTAACCTTCACGACGGGCGATTTCGGCACCGCCAAGACGGCCTTGACATTGAGTACGGCAGCCGAGAGCGCCAGCCTTGCGCATACGTTGAATAGCTTTCTTTTGGGTGCTGCGGAAGCTTTGACGATTCTCAAGCTCCGAAGCGATCCAACGAGCGATAAGAGTCGCATCGATATCTGGATTCTTAACTTCCATGATGTCGATATGCGCTTCACCACTCTTGACGATCTTCTTTAAGCCCGCTTGGATTTTGGCAACATTCGCACCATCTTGTCCAATCACCACGCCAGGACGAGCGACATAAGCCTTGATGTTGATCTTGGCACCTTTGTCGTCTTTGGAGCGGGCGATGGCAATGTGGCTCACCATGGCCTCTTTGAGAAGAGGTTCAAGGTATTTACGAATGGCGATATCCTCGCCTAAGAAAGTCGCATAATCCTTTTTGGAAGCAAACCAATTGGCTTCCCAACCGCGGTTAATTCCAACACGGAGACCGACGGCGTTAACTTTTTGACCCATTGTTTTACCTCCTTACTCCCTTTCTTTGACCATCACGCTGATATTGGCGGTTCTCTTCACGATTGGGGAAGAGCTACCTTTGGCGCGTGGCTCGAAGCGTTTCATACGAATGCCATCGCTGGCTTGAATCATCGCGACATAGAGCTTTGATTCATCCATGCCGAAGTTGTTGGTCGCATTGGCGGCCGCGCTCTTGATGAGCTTGGCAACTGGGGTGCTAGCGGCACGGTTGACATTCTTGAGGATGCCAAGGGCTTCATCGACGTTCTTGCCGCGAACCACATCGAGCACGAGACGCACTTTACGTGGAGTGACGCGAACATCTTTCGCGTAAGCATAGGCTTCCTTGACGAGAGGTTTTTCCTCTTTTGGAGCTTCCTTTGCTTTCTTGGCTTCTTTTGGAGCCTTCTTTTCGGTCTTGGCGGGTTCTACCGCTTTGACTTCTTCTTTTTGAGCTTTTGGAGCTTTGGCCTTGGTGGCCTTCTTGACCGCTTTCTTAGGAGCAGCTTCCTCTTTTGGAGCAGCTTCTTTCTTCACGGTTTTCTTTTTCGTTTCTGCCATTAGTTGACTCCTTATTTCTTAGCCGCAGCTTGATCGCCGAGGTTGTTGCCATGGTGACCGGTGAAGGTGCGGGTTGGAGCGAATTCACCAAGCTTGTGGCCAACCATGTCTTCGGTCACATAGACGGTGATGTGTTCCTTGCCGTTATAAACGGCGAAGGTTTGTTCGACGAAGGCAGGATAGATGGTCGAACGACGAGACCAAGTCTTGATAACCTCTTTCTTGCCTGATTTTTGGAGGGCTTCGACCTTCTTGAGAAGGTATTCATCAACAAACGGCCCTTTTTTGGAAGAACGTGACATTGTTCGATCTCCTTTCCTTACTTATCGTTCTTACGACGCATGATTAAGCGCGTAGAATTCTTTTTCATATGGCGAGTCTTGACGCCCATGGCCTTCTTGCCCCATGGAGTGCGTGGAGCATCACGGCCGACAGGGCACTTACCTTCACCACCACCATGAGGGTGATCGCAAGGGTTCATGACGAAGCCGCGAACGGTTGGGCGAATGCCAAGGTGACGAGTTTTGCCAGCCTTACCAGCATTGACAAGGTTCCAATCTTCATTACCGACTTGACCGATGGTCGCACGGCAAACGGAGAGAACTTTTCTCACTTCGCTCGAAGCAAGACGAAGGATGGTATAAGCACCATCGGAACCGAGCACCTGAGCGCTCGTTCCGGCAGCACGGCACATTTGTCCGCCTTTGCCCGGTTGAAGCTCGATGTTATGGATGAAGGTACCATCAGGGATATTCGAGAGAGGGCAGTTATTGCCGACCTTGATATCCGTAGCTTTGCCGCTGATGACCTTGTCGCCAACGTTCAAATCCTTTGGACGGATGATGTAACGCTTCTCGCCATCGGCATAAGCCAAGAGGGCGATGAAGGCGGTACGATTGGGATCGTATTCGATCGCCTTGACGGTCGCTGGGATGTCGTCCTTATTGCGACGGAAGTCGATGATACGATAACGATTCTTGTTTCCTCCGCCAATGTGACGGCAGGTGATGACTCCTTGATTGTTACGGCCACCCGAATGTTTCTTGGTATCGAGTAGTGATTTTTCAGGAGTGGCTTTGGTGATATCCGCATACGAGAGCGTTTGCATTTGGCGGCGGCTCTTCGTATATGGCTTATAAGTTTTGATTGCCATTTCTTTTCTCCTATAGTGGATTCTTTGATAAGCCGAAGCTTACGAGTGGTTCCTTACTCCTTGAAGAGGTCGATAGCACCATCTTTGGCGATGGAGACGACCGCTTTCTTAAATCCAGAGACGTGACCTTGGTAACGTCCGCCACGAGATTTGCTCTTGGCAAGAACATTGACCACTTTGACGTCGGTGACACCGACTTGGAAGAGACGTTGGAAACTCTCCTTGATTTCGATCTTGTTGGCGCTCGCGCTCACTTTGACCGTAACCTTATTATTATTTTGGAGAAGAGCCATGCTCTTTTCGGTGATAAGAGGTTCAAGGATGACATCGTAGTCATGCTTGACGGGTTTAGCGAAGGTCTTGGTTTCTTTCTTAGCGACGACTTCGGCCTTCACTTCTTCCTTCTTAGCGGCCTTCTTGGCCTTCGGGGCGACCTCTTCGACGGTCGCTTCTTTCTTTTCTTCTGCCATTATTTAAGGCCTCCTTCGAGGGAAACGATGTCCTCTTTGCCAATGACGAGATAGTTGTTGTTAAGGACGTCGTAGACGCTGACATTGTTCACAGCGTGGATGGTAACCTTTTCGATGTTACGAGCGCTCTTGACGAGGTTCTCGTCGTTACCGATGACAAGGACTTTGCCCGAAGCATTGATAGCCTTGAGATCGTTAGCGAAGGATTTGGTGCTGATTTCCTTAAGAGCAAGGGAATCCACAACGATGAGTCCTTCTTTCGCCTTTTGCGAGAGAACGGTCTTAAGAGCAAGAGCGTGGGCTTTCTTATTTTGGCTGACCTTGAAATTTTGGTTGCCATCTGGTCCGAAGACTTTACCGCCTCCAACCCAGATTGGGCTGCGGGAGCTTCCCGCACGGGCGCGCCCAGTTCCTTTTTGTCTCCAAGGCTTCTTGCCACCGCCACTCACTTCGTGGCGCTTTTTGGTTTTCGCAGTCGCTTGGCGAGCGTTGGCCATATAAGTGGTAACAGCATCGTGAACGACTTGTTCGTTGGCTTCTTCGATTCCGAAGACGCTCGCGTCGAGATTGATTTCTCCAACTTTTTCGCCGGCGAGATTAACGACCGGCAAAGTGATTTTCTTATCTGCCATTGGGGTTATTCTCCTTTCTTCTCTACAACATGGAGAGGTTTGACCTCAGGTTTTCCAAATTGAGCGAGAATGGCGCTGCGGATCATGACGATCGCTTTCTTGGTTCCTGGAACGCCACCTTTCACTAAGATGTAGCCTTTTTCAGGATTCGATTCGATAACGGTGACATTTTGAATCGTGGCTTGTTCTGGTCCCCAGTGACCGGACATGGTCTTGCCTGGGATAACACGGTTGTTATCACGGCCGTTATTGGCAAGAGAGCCAATTTGACGGTGATAGCCAGAACCATGGGCCTTTGGACCGATGTGGTTGCCATATTTCTTGATGGTGCCGGTGTAGCCATGGCCTTTTGTGGTGCCGATGACATCAACGACGTCACCCGCTTTGAACATATCGCATGTGAGCGTGTCGCCCACGTTCTTTCCATAGATTTCATCGCCCTTGAGTTCGTAGAGATGAGCTTTTGGAGCAATGCCAAGCTTCTTGAACTTGGTCAATTCTGGCTTGTTAAGGCGCGACTCCTTAATGTCTTCATAACCGATTTGGAGGGCTTCATAGCCATCTTTTTCGATTGTTTTCTTTTGGACAACAGTGTTTGGAAGAACTTCGATGACAGTAACTGGATACATCGTTCCGTCACTGGCGAAGACTTCGGTCATGCCCATTTTTCTTCCGATGATGGATTTCATGATGCGTTCCTCCCTTACTTCGCGGTGACATCAATGTCCACACCATTCGGAAGATCGAGCTTACGAATGGCTTCGACCGTTTCCTTGGTTGGATTGGTGATGTCGAGCAATCTCTTGTGCGTACGGATCTCGAATTGTTCGCGGCTGTCCTTGTACTTGAAGGTAGCGCGTAAGATCGTGTAAACCTGTTTCTCGGTTGGGAGAGGGACAGGGCCAATGACGCCAGCATTGGTCTTCTTGGCTACGTCAATGATCTTTTCGACAGCGAGGTCGAGGATCTTATGGTCGTAGGCCTGCAAACGAATGCGCAGGACTTGTTGTTTCGCCATGAATTTTCCTCCTTTAGATTTCTTCAGGCTTGCTTTCGTAAGCTCCATGCGAGTTCCCTGACTAAGCCGGGAGTCTTGACAACGCCTCTCGGTGTGTCAGCAACATCGCACTTCAGCACTTGCGCCAGCGTTGAAAAATATACCCCTGTGCGCGAGGCCCGTCAACACATTTTTTATCGTTTTCTTTCGATGAAATCCGTATTTTCTAGAAAAGTGGCTATTTGCGGTGTTTTTTTGTCATAAACAACATCAAAACAATCAAAACTTTGTGCACCATGCACAATTTTTAATCTTTTTGTTCTTCGTTTTTCTCTTCTTTTTGGGCCTCTTTTGAAACCCTTTCGAGCATCTCGTTATAGCTATAGACGCAACCGCAGTAATTCTGATTATAGAGACCATATCGAAGGCGGATTTCTCGCCCCTTCAAGGCGCCATCTTTCTTTTTGAAATCGCTATAAAAATACGGGCAATTAGGATGATCTTTTTCGAGCCTTTGGCCAATTTGGTTAAGGATTTGACTATTCTTTTGCCTTGAAATCGTCATGACCGTGCAAAAGAAGTCATAACCGTTTTTATCGGCATAGTCATACGCTTCTCGCATCCGCTTCTCGTAGCAAAAAAGACATCTTGGCCCCCCTTCTTTGCTCGTTCTATAGGGAGCGAGGGCCTCGTTATAAGAAACATTGTCATAGGGTGGCGTAATGAGCTTCACACGATAGCCGTAGTCTCTTTCTAAATCTTTAAGCAGTTCTTTTAATGTTTCGAGTCTCTTATCAAATTCGCTCGCAGGATAGATATTGCTATTGTTGTAATAGATCGTCACATCAAAATGAGGGCACAAAAAAGTTAATGGGAAGCACGAGCAAGGACCACAGCATGCGTGAAGCAAAAGGGTGGGCTTATGATCAAAAGAGTCGAGTTTTGAAAGGATTTCGAGACTTTTATCGTAGTAATTGACCTTCGCTTCGTTAGTCGAGAAGGTTTTTGCTATAGTCATATTTTCCATAGATGAACATGGCGTCTCCAAAGGAGAAGAAACGATAACGTTCCTTTACCGCTTCCTCATAGCAAGCAAGGGTGAATTTCCTTCCCATAAACGCACTTACAAGCTCCACGAGGGTGCTCTTCGGAAGATGAAAATTGGTCACCATGGCGTCAACCGCTTTATAGACGTAGCCGGGTTCGATGAAAAGACGCGTCGCTTCGCGAGTAGCAACGAATTTGCCATATTTGGCATACACGCTTTCGAGGGTGCGGATAGAAGTTGTTCCGATGGCAATAATTCTTCGACCTTCCGCTTTAGCAAGATTAAGCCTTTCAGCCGCCTTCTCATCGATTTCATAGACCTCACTATGCATGATGTGATCTTTGGTGTCTTGCACCTTCACAGGACGGAATGTGCCTAAACCAATATTCAATGTGATGTCGATAACTTCGACGCCTTTTTTTTGGATTTCCTCGAAAAGCTCCTTGGTGAAATGAAATCCTGCCGTCGGAGCGGCGGCGCTTCCTGGAATCTTGGCATAAACGGTTTGATAGTCATCATTGTTCGCGCATTGTTTCTTGATGTAAGGAGGCAAAGGCATCTGCCCAAGAGATTCAAGAACTTCAAGAAATATGCCTTTATATTCGAAATGCATATCGCGAAGGCCTTCTTCTTTGACGCCCACGCAAGTGGCCGTTAAACGTCCATCGCCAAAAGAACAATGGCTGCCGACTTTCACACTTTTGGCATTGCCGACTAAACACTCCCAAGTGTCTTCGCCAATTTGTTTTAAAAGCAAAAGCTCCACGGCTCCACCCGTCTCTACTTTATGGCCGAGAAGCCTGGCAGGAATGACCTTGGTATTGTTTCGGACCATGACGTCCCCAGGCTGAAGGTAATTCAAGATATCGCAAAAGAGATGCGTTTGGTAAGTTCTTGCCTCACGATTCACCACCATGAGCTTACATTCATCACGTTTAGAAAGAGGAGACTGCGCGATAAGCTCTTCTGGCAAATTGTAGTCAAAAAGTGAAATATCCATGTTAAAACCCCCTTGAATCGCCATATTTACGAAGGATTTCTTGTTCGTATTCTAGAAAGCGATCTTCTTGAATCGCCTTACGAGCGCCTTCCACCACTTTAATAAGGAAGCGGATATTATGAATACTATTGAGGCGTTTCCCAAATTCCTCATCCACCCGTTGAAGGTGATTGAGGTAGGCTTTGGTATAGTTCTTGCAAGTATAGCAATCACATTCTGGATCAAGCGGCGTAAAGTCTTCTTTATATTCTGCTTTCTTGATATTGATTCGGCCTTGGCTCGTCATTAAAGCGCCATGTCTAGCGATACGCGTTGGCAAGACGCAGTCGAACATATCAATGCCACGTTCAATGCCGCCCAAAATATAATCTAAAGAACCAACACCCATCAAATAGCGAGGCTTCTCTAAAGGCAAATAGGCTACCGCATCATCAATCATTTGGAAACAGATGTCTTTTGGTTCGCCAATCGAAGTTCCGCCGATGGAATAGCCGGGGAAATCGAGCTTGGAAAGTTCTTCGGCGCTCCACTTACGGAGATCTTTAAAGGGTCCTCCTTGAACGATGCCGAAAAGAGCTTGGTCTTTCCGCTTATGTGCTTCTAAACCCCGTTTGGCCCAGCGAAGCGTGCGCTCAGTGCTTGCTTTGGCGTACTTATATTCAACCGGATAGGGGATACATTCATCAAAGGACATGATGATATCTGCGCCTAAAGCCTCTTCGATGGCGATAACCTTTTCCGGAGTCAAAAATTCCTTGCTTCCATCGAGATAATTCTTGAAAGTAACGCCTTCTTCGGTGATTTTTCTTGTCTTTGCTAAACTAAAAACTTGGAAACCGCCACTATCCGTTAAGATGGGGCCATCATAATTCATGAAGCGATGAAGGCCGCCCGCTTTTTGGACGATATCTTCCCCTGGACGAAGGTGAAGATGATAGGTATTGGAAAGAATAATGCCAGCTCCTAAGGATTTTACTTCTTCAGGGCTTAATGTCTTGACGGTCGCATTCGTTCCAACAGGCATAAAACAGGGGACTTCAACATCCCCATGCCACGTGTGAAGAATGCCATAACGAGCGCCGCTATTCTTATCGATGTGTTTTATTTCTAAATAAAAAGACTTTTCCATATCGCGTATTTTAACCCCATAAATCCTTTCAATAAAGGATAGAGGCATGCGCGTTAGGTTTAAGCAATCGGAAAAAGCCTTTATTCCGCACTAAAAGCACCATTAGAACGTAGCCTAGAACCATAATGACGAGTTCTCCCCCGGCGACGCTTAAGGCGTTTTGCCAATATTCTGGGAAAACGGGATAGAGCCATGTAAGCTCAGCACCCACGATAAGCCCATTAAAAAGGACCGGCCAAATGGCCGCTATATAAAGGCGGGGCGAAAGATAGACCATAAGGAGACAACTAATGAAAGTAGCACCCGAGCCAATCAAAATATCCCAATAAGAGAAACTGAAAGCGTTCGACAACACGCACCCGATCGTAAGCCCTACGACCAAATCCTTCCTCCAAAAGCAAAGAAGAACAAGAACCTCACTAATGCGAAACTGAATCGCCCCAAAGCTAATGGGCTCGAAAGATACTGTCAAAGCAAAATAAAGAGCCGCCAGAATCGCATTAAACGCCACATCGCGAACAGGTTCTCTTCGCGGGAGGTTCTTGGAATCGTTTGTCGGCTCACCGGTATTCGAATTTTTGACCATAAAAGGCCTCCTTGTTTTTTATACGTGGTTCAGAGGAAGAACACGTCAACACGAACAATAATTCATTCTTGAATGAAAAGAAAGGAAAAAGAGCTAAACAAAAGAACTCCTTCTTTGTAAGATTAGTGGCGATGAAAACTTTTATCCTTTTAAGCGCCATTCCAGGAAGCGGCAAAAGTACCTGGGCAAAGCAATACAAAGCGACCCACGAAAATACCCACATCGTGGCGAGCGATGAAATCCGTGTCGCTCTTTGGGGGAAACCCAACGATTTCCGCGACGAGAAAAAAGTTTGGGAAACCTTCAATGAACTGATTCATCAATATGGCAAAGAAGAAAACGTGACCGTAATCGCCGACGCCACAAACCTTCAAAACAAGCTGCGTGAAAAGTATTACCGTGCCACGCCAGAGTTTGATAAGCACGTCCTTGTCCTTATCAAAGTGCCTTTCGAAGTGAGCGATGCCCAAAATAAAATGCGTTGCCCCGATCGTATCGTTCCCGACCATGCAATGGAGCGTTTAAGAGGGGAGTATGAAGACCCAACAAGAGAAATCATCGAGCTCTACGACGAATACGTTGAAATTCATGATTTCATGAGTAAAGCAGCAAAAAAAGCGTAAAAACCCCTATAAAACCCCTATCTATTTTGTTTAGCTTTTCAAACAAATAAACATTTTTGTCTATACTTCATTTTGTAAATCACTATAGAATAATCGCAAAGGAGATTTTTCTAATTATGGGAAAAACAAAAAGAAAAAGTTCTGGGAAAGGATTTTTGAGTGGCCTTCTTGCAATCATTGCGATTGCATTAGGAATCGTTGCTATCATTTTTATGATGTCTCCAATTCTCACTTCTTCGCGGGAAGGCACCATTCCACTTACTGGAACCAAGGTTAGTTCTACTCTTGATATCAGTGGATTCACTCTTGCCTTTGGCGGACAAGGACAAGTGACGAGCACCATTGGAAGCCAATCGTCCACCGGAACCATGGATTTAGAAATGCACGTCGGTGCCCTTATGATGTTCATCGTCCTTTTGGTTGGCCTTGTGCTTGCCCTTGCTTCTCTTGTTTTGAAGCTCTGCAAAGTGAAAGGTGGCGTCTTCAAGGCCTTAGCTTTCGTCGCTTTCCTTTGCTTCTTGGCTGCTGGCGTTATGTTCTTCTGCGCTCAACCGATCTGCGGCGATCTCGCAAAATACGAGTCGAATGGCGTGAGCATTGACTTCAGCGAATATCTTAAACTTGGTTATGGTGCAATTCTTTCAGGCATCTGCTCCGTTGCCGCTGGCGTTAGCGCTGCCGCTTCCGCTATCGTTGCGAAATAAGAATCCCTTTCCCAAAACAAATGAGGACCTCGCCAATCGGCGAGGTTTTCTTTTGGGTACGTTCTCTTGGCTTGTTAACCTTAAAAAATCTTTAAACTGTCAAGTGGTTCAAGGTAGTTTGTCTGAAGGAAATTAGAGATCGCTCTAAAGATAAGGTGGTTATCCAATAAAAGATTTCTAGCCTTCTTTTGTCTACGTTCTCATTTGTGTTTTGAAGATAATGGTCATTTAAAAAAGGCGATAAATGCCACATAAAAAGAGATAGAAAAAGAAGCCACTCCTCGCATAAGCATATCGGCTCTTTTTAAATGAAAACTTGAATAAGCTATGAACCCTATGGTGGTTAGCGTTATTTTTCCAACCACCTTAAAGTTTATAGATATCAGGCGTTTATCTTTATCTACAAAAAAAGCGTGGTTCTTCGCCACGCTTCAAAATGAAAGTAAGAAAAACTATTTTGCTAAGGCTTTCTTCTCTTCGCGAGCAGCAGCCCAAAGAAGATAGCAAGCGCCAGCCAAGACAACAGCACCAACGACAATCGCCATGACGGGGAAACCATAGCCAAAGCCGTTTTGGGCAGCGCCATGGATAGGTGTATCAACGAGATTGAAATGAACAGGTTTGTCGTAGAAGGTCATGTCTAAAGCGCCATAGACAACAAGCCCTGCGCCGAGAGCAAAAGCACTCCCCGAAGCGAGATAACCCGCCAAAGAAGTCTTGCCTTTCTTCACGAATAACGCAGATAAAAGAAGGAAGACGAAAGCGATTAGGTTTTGAATGACCATTGTCAAAAGCATATAAAGAGCAGGCATCTTGGCAGAGAATGTTTCTTGTAACATCAATAAGAGGCCGACCCCCACTTCCACAACCATAAAGCCAGTGAAAATCGTAGCGCCGACTAAAAGGAAGAAGAGAAGTTGTTTTTGATCCTTTCCGTCATAAAGCTTAACCATCGGAATATTCGTGGCAATAAGCATCAAAATGGCAAAGATAAGAGAGATCACAACAGCGAAGGCCATGTTGGTTCCGTTGGCAGTCACGTCGAATAAAAGCACGCCATGGAGAAGAAGAGCAAGGCTAATAATCCAGCCTTCCACGATGAAAATCGTTAAGCTTTTCACCACTGGAGTGTCATCATTTGGGCGAGATAAGCCAAGCCAAGCTTGATAGGTGGCATAGCCGCTTAAGAGCATGAAAGTAAAGCCGATAACCGCGAACTCGAGGTAAAGGAAATAAGGAGCGTCGAATAAAGAATCTCTCCATGTCATATAACCCGCGGTGAAGAATTGAGGAACGACAAAAGCTCCGAAATAAAGGCCAAGGGCCCCAAAAGCCATCGTGATAATGGCGTGAAAGAGGAAGCTAAGCGTTCTCGACGTATTTTGGTATTTCATAGGAAACCACCTTTCTAACAATGTGTCTCGAAAAGAGTCCACACTCGCCCCACTATTTAAGTCTATCTTAAAAAGATAGTCAATTCATAAAAGTCAAATCCGAAGACCATCGAGAACTTTAAGTGCCACCTTAACCCCATCAATCGCCGCCGAGGTGATGCCTCCTGCAAAAGAAGCGCCTTCCCCAATGGGATACAAACCATGGATGTTACTTTCGAAGTTTTCGTTTCGAGGAATACGGACGGGCGATGAACTTCTTGTTTCAATTCCCGTGAGAATAATGTCGTCGTTTTTATAAAAAGCCTGCAATTCCTTAAGGGATTCGAGCCCCTCTTTCAAGGAAGCGATGGCAAAAGAAGGAAGGCAATCCTTAAAGTCCGAAAAATAAAAACCGGGTTTATAAGAAGGAAAGACACTTCCGAGATGTCTACTAACGCGATCATCCAAAAAATCTTCCAACTTCGATATAGGGGCAAAATAGGGCTTCTCTTTTTTAAACGCCCTCTTCTCAAAATATTCGCGAAAGCGATATCCATCAAGCGCATCCCCTTTGAAATAGTCGTCCACGCGAAGAGAGACAAGCATCGCGGCATTGCCGTTTTCCTTGTTTCTTGCGTTTTCGCTCATGCCATTGGTAACGACAGTCTCGGAGTCGCTTGAAGAATTCACCACTTCGCCGCCTGGACACATACAAAAAGAATAGAGAGAACGACCGCTTGATAGATGGATTACCGATTGGAAAGAGGAAGGAGGCAATGGGGTTTTGCCATAGTTTTCGTGATAATTCGATAAATCAATATCCTTTTGGTGGACTTCCAAACGAACCCCAATCGAATAATCCTTCGGCGCGAAGATTAAGCCTCTTTTTTGAAGCATTAAGGCCGTATCGAAAGGGCTATGGCCATAGGCAAGAAAGCACGCTTTCGTGTCGAGAGAGTGTAAAGCGCCATCCTCGCCTCTATATGTCAAAAGAAGGCCATCTCTTTTTTCTTCTAGATCAACAAGCTCGGAAGAAAAAAGAATATCGCTCCCCAGCGATAAAAGTTCCTTACGAAATGAAGTCATGATTTTCGGAAGCAAGTCGCTTCCGATATGGGGTTTAGCCTCAATAAGGATATCTTTAGGGGCACCGTGTTTCGCGAATTCATCTAATACGAAATGAGCGAACGGAGATTTTACACCAGTATTCAGTTTCCCATCACTAAAAGTTCCTGCTCCGCCTTCTCCATAAGAGACGTTGCTACTTGGGTTAAAAACGCCTTTCTCTCGAAGAAGGTCAATATCTTTCTTCCTTTCTTCGACGCATTTTCCGCGCTCTAAGATGATAGGTTTGGCGCCACTTCTAGCAAGAATAAGGGCGGCGAACAACCCCGCCGGTCCAAAACCAATAATAATGGGGCGATAGGGCCAGTCCTTTTGAGAGATGGAGAAAGGCTCTTCGGGAAGATAGGGCGTTATATCTTTCGAACAGACGGGGAACTCGCTATCAAGCAAAACACGATACACAAAATATCCTTCTCGCTTTCTGGCATCAATAGAACGTCGCACGACTTCAAAGGAAAAGTTCTTTGGAGAAAGGCCAACTTTCTTAGAGATAGCCCATTTAAGATTTTCTTCCTTTTCAGAAAGAGGAATTTTGACGTTAGCGAGAAAGTACTTCATAAAACATCGCTTATCCTCATTGCGCAAAGCAAATCAAACAAAAGGTTATAGCCTCCACAAAGTCCATCAATATTTAAAATTTCACCGGCAAAATAAACGTTTTTTTCGATTTTTGATTCCAAGGTATCTTTTATTTGAGAGAGCTCTATGCCACCGACACTCACTTGAGAATTGCTGAAAGAATAATTCCCTTTATAAGGGTAGGAAAGAGACTTCATGGTAAGCGCTAATGCAGCTTCCTTTTCCATATCATAGATTTTCTTTGCTCGACACCAAACGTGCTTAGAAAGGGCGCTAGGCAAGAAAGAATCAAGATAATCCCGTTCTCTTTCCTTCTCGATTGCCTTGATATTCTTTTGTAGTTCCTTTAAGGAAAAATCAGGGAATAAGTCAAGTTCTACTCGAACATTCTTGTTATCCGCCTTTCGCGCAAGAGCGCTCGAAGCATTCATGATGACGATGCCCGAAAGACCGTCATTCTTATAAAGGACCTCTCCTCGTTCTTTGAAAAAACATTCTCCGTCTTCCCAAAGCGACACCATCGCATCATGTCGAATTCCCATTAAACTTGGCAAATCCCTGTCGGAAACGTAAATAGGGCATAAGCCAGGAAGAAAATCTTGAATCATATAGCCATGTTTTTTAAGAACGAAACCAAAAGAGCCATCACTTCCGAGGTTCTTTCCACTTTTGGCGCCTGGAGCCAACAAAAGAACATCATAAGGGCCTTTCTTTCCTTTGCTGGTTTCAAAGTAATAGGAATCGCCATCTTTCCGATAGTCGATAACTATTACTCCCGCATAGAAGTGAACTCCTTCTTCTTGAGCGCCTTCAATAAGAAAACTCGAGAATTGGTTCGCGTTATCAGAAGCGGGATAATAGCCCAACCCTTCCTTTTCATTAAGGACAACTCCCATCTTAAGGAAAGCGTCTTTTCGCATAGATAAGTCATATGTCTTTAAAAGAGGGGCCATGAAAGTGGAATCGTTATAGGCTTCAGGGCAAAAGGCGTTCTGAGGCATTACATTGGCGTGGCCATTACCTGTCGCGCGTAGTTTTTTTGCAAGTTTCTCCTCTTTTTCGAAGATGTCTATCGAACAATCTTGTTTTTTCTTCTTAAGAAGAAGCGCGCTATAAAGGGCGCTCGGCCCGCTGCCTAAGATTCCAATACGCATAAGGATATATTAATAGTTTCTCTCCAAAAGAAAAACCACCCGGGAGGCGCGGGCGGTTCCAAGGAGGTCTCTATTTTTGGTCGTTCGATTTTGCTTTCGTAAGAGGATGTTCTCTTTCGAAAGCTTCAAGTTCTTCATGAATCAAACGGCGAGCATCACTGTTATAGGCTTTGTAGTAAGGCTTTCCAAACATGGAATCCATTTCTTTATGAAGAATACGGGTGAAGGATTCTTTGGTTGTGAAATGAGGTCCTTCCTCTTTTTTTGGTTCTTCCTCTTTCGAAGCGGTGACCACAAGCGGTTCATCGGTTGAAGGCTTTTCAAAAGGTTCCGCTTCTTTCTTTGGCTCCTTAAAGATAATAAACTTGCGAGTCAAATAGTTATAAACCATCGTGACGACAGTCTTGATGGCGAAGATGACGCAAAAAGCCCAGAAAGCAAGTCCACCTTCTTTAAAGAGGTTTTCGAAGCTCACTTGCGTGAAATCGTAGGTGATGTTGATATCGGCAAAGGAGATGTTACAAACCCAAACGCCAAGTTCTTGGAGGCCAAGTCCAATCAGCCATCCCCCCGCTCCTAAGCCAAGATAGGTAAAGAAGGCGCCAGCGCTCTTGGTGTTAATGTTCTTGTCAACATTTTGATAAACCCAAAGTCGCGAGAATAAGAAGTTAATGACATTCGCAATAATGAAAGCGATGGTCACGCTTAAACCCCAAGAGAGGTATTCGCCCCACGTACCTTGCGCAACAAGAGAAGGAAAAGCCCACTTCATCAAAGCGAATTGCACAAAGAAATCAATTGCGGTGCAAAGAATGCCAATCACGATGAAACGGAGGATCTCAAGTCCGTGACTCTTCTTCCGCTTTTCTTTCTTCAAAGCTTCTTCTTTTTCGATGTTTTTTGCTTCTTCCGCTAAAGAGAGAGAAGGCTCCTTCGTCTCTATTTGCTTCTCTTTGTTCTTTTTCATAGCTCTTGATTCCCTTTTTCCAAAAATCGAATCCTATAACGAAATAATAGGATGAACAACGGCCTTTTAAAAGAATTTTAAAGTTTTTCTATTTCGTCCAAGTAGTCTTTCACCGAAGCGTCGCTTGGCATACGCCAATCGCCACGCGGAGAAATGGCCACCGTTCCTACTTTCGCGCCATCAGGGAGGCAAGAACGTTTAAACTGATTCCTCCAAAAGCGAGAGAAGAAAGAATAGAGCCATTCTTTCATCTTTTCTTTTGGGTATTTCCCTTCATAGGCTTGGCAAAGCAAGAAATAAAGTTTGCTAGGACGATACCCATACCGTAAGAAGTGATAAATGATAAAATCCACCACCTCATATGGCCCCACAACATCTTCTGTCTGTTGTTGAATCTTGCCTTTTTGATCGGGTGGCAGAAGTTCGGGGCTAATAGGCGTATCGATGATGTCATTGAGAGAAGGCGCTGCTTCAGGATGGATCTTGGCATAACCTTTGCAAAGATACCGAACAAGGGTCTTGGGAATGGAGGCATTAACGCCATACATCGACATATGGTCGCCATTATAGGTCGTCCAACCCAGGCAAAGCTCACTTAAATCACCGGTTCCAAGCATCAAAGAGTTCTCGTCGTTGGCCATATCCATAAGAACTTGGGTTCTTTCTCGCGCTTGAGCGTTTTCATAGGTGACGTTATGGTTCTCCGGATCATGATGAATATCATCAAAATGAGAAAGAAGAGTCTTTTTAAGATTTATTTCCTCAAATTCGACGCCGAGCTCTTTCGATAAAAGAAGGGCATTGTCATGGGTTCTCTTGGAAGTGCCAAAGGCGGGAAGCGTGACCGCTTTAATGCCTTTACGATCATAGCCAAGACGATCGAATGCAACCGTAGCCACAAGAAGCGCTAAGGTAGAATCAAGCCCACCTGACAAACCTACAAGAACTTTCTTTTGACGAATCGTTTCTAAACGCTTAATGAGGCCTTCCGCCTGGATAAGCAAAATGGTACGAACGCGTTCTTCGTCGAAAGCGCCACCTTTTGGCAAGAAAGGGTTTTTCCGATACTCACGAAGGATCTTTTCAGGCTTTTCAATAGGCAAAGAGAAACCGATTGTTTGATAGCTCTCATCAGAGGAATCAGGATACGTCGTCATCCGAATCCTTTCGGCGATAATCTTTTCGAGATCGATATCAGCGGTTGCTGCCTTCATTTCAAATAATGGGGTTTCTGCAAGTATTTTTCCATTTTCAGCAATGAGGTTATGAGATGCAAAAACCACATCCGTGGTGCTTTCTCCCGCGCCTGCGTCGCTATAGGCGTAGGCGGCAAATAAGCGTGCGCTGGTCATCGCAATAAGGTCTTTTCGATACTTTGCCTTCCCAACTACTTCGTTAGAAGCACTAAGGTTCAAAATAAGCGTCGCACCATTTAAAGCGAGCTCCGTCGAAGGTGGATTGGGAACCCAAAGGTCCTCGCAGATTTCAACGCCGACCGTGAGGCTTTCGTAGCATTCATCCTTAAAGAGAAGACGGTTCCCAAAGGGCACGATTTGGCCAAAAAGGGAAACGTTGGAGTTATAGGAATCCCAAGAAGCAAAGTGCCTCGCTTCATAAAATTCGGAATAATTTGGAAGATTTTTCTTTGGAACAACGCCAAGAACCTTTCCTTTGAAACAGACAAAAGCACAATTATAAAGTTTATTCCCCTTCACGAATGGCGCCCCAAGCGTAAAGAGAACATTCGTTTCTTTCGTTTTCTTTAAGATTTTTCGAATGGCCTCAAGAGAATTCTTTAAAAGACTTCCATTTCGAAAAAGATCACCACAGGTATAGCCCGTTAAGGCAAGCTCAGGGAGAACAAGAACATGAACCTTATCGGCATCCGCTTTCAAAATTGCTTCGCTTATGGGCTCTATGTTCTCTAAAGGAGAGGAAACATGGACGTAGGTAGTATCCGCCCGAACACGAACAAAACCAAAGGGGTCGGAAGGATTGGAATTTGGAGAAAACTCCATTAAAACCTCATTCTTTTCTATAGAAGGTGTATGTGAATGGGCACTTTTCCCCTTCTTGATAAGTTCTTCATAAACTTCTGGTGAAAGAATAACGAGATCGCTGTAACCGTTCTTGGTGATATGAAGAACGCCGTCATTGGCCTTTAAATCTTCTTCAAGTTTGGCCGTATCCCTAAGGGATGTGATTGGTTGAATTTTGGACATGTCATAATTCTACCATAATTAAGACGCTTAAGAAAAGCATCCTACCCCAAAGTAACCATATTCGCTATAATCCTCTCGATGAAAAAAGCGCTTTGCCTTCTTAATGCCTATGTTCAAACGGAAGGGCCTCTTTATTTCTATAAACGAATGAAGGAAGAGCTTCTTCATTTCGACATCCTTTTAGAGAAAAAGACGAATGCTGAAATCCTTACTTATCTTGATGGCGAGGGAAACGCCTGTTCTCGTCTTGGCGATTATTCTTTCGTTCTTTATCTTGATAAGGATCTTTATGTTTCTTTCCTTTTAGAGAAGCTGGGCTATAGGCTTTTTAATTCCGCGAATGCGATTCGTCTATGCGACGACAAGATGCTCACGCACCTAGCCCTTGCGAGTCAAGGAATCAAAATGCCTAAAACCATCACCGCTCCTCTTAACTACAGCGCACTCATATCAAAGGAATTTATTGAAAATCTTGAAAAGGAATTATCTTTCCCCTTTGTTGCTAAAGAAAACTTTGGAAGCTTGGGCAAAAATGTTTTTCTCGTTAAAAATCACGAAGAGCTCGTTGAATTTGAGAAAAATCACTATCAAAGCCCCCGTCTTTATCAAGAATTCATCTCTTCAAGCAAAGGTTTTGATTATCGGGTCATCGTTATTGGTGGCACCGTTAAAGCGGCCATGAAACGCGTTAACAACGAAGATTGGCGAAGCAATATCGCTCAAAAAGGACATGGCGAAAACGTTACTCTTCCCGAGTCCTATATCAAAATGGCCGAAAAGGCAGCTACTCTTTTAGGTCTCGACTATTGTGGAATCGATATCTTAGAAGGCCCTAGCAAGGAGCCGATTCTTTGCGAAGTCAATAGCAACGCTTTCTTAACCGGTATCGAAACGGTGACAAAAGTCAATGTCGCCGGTTATTACGCCGCTCAAATTGCTTCCAAAATGAACTAAATCTTTTGCTTTTCAAAAGCCCAGGCAAGAACATCCTTGTCTGTTTGAAAGGTAAGCTGTTCAAACGCCTCTTCTTTCGAGACGAAGGCAAGGTTAGATACTTCTGAAGGTTGTGGTTTTAATTCGCCACCAAGATACTTTGCAATAAAGAAAGTCACACGTTTCGAGACACCATAAAAAGGGGAATACATTATCGAATAGGTTTCTTTTGGATCGGCAATCGATACTTCAATGTCACATTCTTCTTTTATCTCTCGATAAGCGCAGCAAACCCCATCCTTATCTTCTTTTTCGATATGCCCTTTAGGGAGAGAATAGTGTCCTAGTTTCATGTGTTCTAAAAGGACGTTTTGGCCCTTAAAAACAACGGCGCCATAGCTTTGCTCTTGTCTTCCTAACAAAGAGCAAAGAAGGTCATATTCCGATTTATCAAAACCAATTTTTTCAAAATACCTCGCAAAACTCTTATATTTCTTATAGAAACGTGACATCACTCGTTTTAAAAAATCGAGCGATGGAGTGTAGATAATAGGTGAAAAATCAGGATGATATTTCTTCGTGTGTTCCGTGAGCTTTGGAACAAGTGGAAAAGATAAAAGATAGTCCGCATTCACGTCTTCAAAAGAAACACCATTGGCGAGCAAAATAAGAGCAATAAACATTCCCGTCCGGTCTTTGCCAGCGTTGCAATGTAGGAGAACTGGCTTTTCGGAATAAAGAATTGCGTCAAATATTGCTTTCGCTTTCGGAGCATCCTCTAGCATCTCCATATAGCTTTCGATTTGGTCAAGGCGATTGGTAGGAATCCTTCCGTTCCCATTAACAGGAAGCAATATCGTCTTAAAAGATGGGTCTTCAAAGGTTTTAGACGGATAACGCTTCTTATCGTCGTCACTTCTTAAATCGACAATCGTCTTGATGCCAAGGCTTTTAATCTTGTTTAAATCGTTCGGGGTAGCGTCTGTTAAACGTCCAGAGCGAAAAAGAACGTTATAATGCGTTTCGCCATAAGGCGTTTCATAACCGCCGACATCACGAAAGTTTTCGATTCCTTCAAATAGATAATGCTTCATAGATTTTTAAAAGGCCGCTCGAGGCGGCCCCTTTGTTACTTCTCTTCTTTTCCTTTGCTATTAAGTGTTTTAAGTTCGTCACGAATTTGAGAAAGAAGTTCAACTTCGCTTGGGGCAGGTTTCCCTGGTTCAGGTGGAACGGGCCTCTCTTCAGGATGTTTGATGTAATAGTCTTCTTGCATCTTAGCTTCGAGAGCAAGGCGTTTTTGCTTGCTCCAATTATAAATCTTCAAGATAGCAAAGAGAGTCAACGCAATGATTAAGAAAGAAATGATGGCGTTAATGAACGAACCCCAGTCGATAAGAGAACTGCCGTTATAGTAATAAGTGCTGCCATGGAGCGTGTATTTCTCGGTTAACGCGCTTTCAAAAGCGGCATAATTTGAATTGTCCAGGGTAATTTCTTTGGTTTTTGCGTATTTTTCAGTCATCTCTCGAAGTTCAGAAACCTTAAATGTTTGTCCAACCCCCTCAAGACCTTTTTGGGTTTCATTAATAGCTGGTAAAACCGTAACAAGTCCTTTAAGACCACCAGGGACACCCCAAGTGCAAACGCTTAATAAAATGTTAGTAAACGCGGTAACAATAGCTCCGAAAGCGCTACCCATGATAACACCAACCGCCATATCAACGACATTTCCGCGGCTAATAAACGATTTGAATTCTTTCCAAAGATTCTTTGTTGTCTCTTTCCCGCTCTTCTTCTTCATAAAGATAGAAACCTCCATCGTGTTAAGACAATAATAGACACGCATTTTTTGAGACGAAAGCAAAAAAGGAAAAAAGTAGAAAACAATTCGTATACATTCCAAGAAAAGTCAAAGAAAAGAATCTTTGAAAGCGGATGAAAACACCTTCTTTCCAAGGCTCTAAAACAATAGATATCATCTAACATTTGAATTGTTTTCTTTGGTGCTTTCAAAAAAGGAAAAAAATTCCATAAAAAGAAGTCAAAAGAATGTCAATGGGAAAAATTCAAAAATGAAATAATTTCTAACACGCTCGATAATATCATTTGTTTATATTTCTTTTTATACAGTGTATTAAAACGAAATAATTGCCTATTGAACTTTGTTTCAAAACTTTAAAGTAAACAAACCATCGAACATTTTGTCGATTATTGAAAAATTTGAAACTGGTTACATTCATTTTCTTTCAACTTCCGAAAAGCATTTCAATTGAAAAAGTTTTTCCCATCCTTAATATTGTTCGAGCAAGGGGCGGGAAACCATAAAAAGAGGTAAATCCCCAAAACTGGGTGTTTTTAATAGCCACCCCGCAAAAAGAGGTAGGAGACACTATGATTAAGGTTAAGAAAAGAGATGGCTCAATTGTTGAGTTTGATCTCAAAAAAATCGAAAACGCGATCGAAAAAGCGTTTTTAGCAGAACACAAATCCTGCACCAAGGACATGCTTGAAATTTTGTCCTTGCGCGTGACCGCGGACTTCAATAGGAAAGTTGTCAAAGACATCATCGCCGTTGAAGACATTCAAGATTCCGTTGAAATCGTTCTTATTCAAGCAGGTTATGTGGATGTCGCGCGTAGTTATATGGATTACCGTAAAAAACATGCGGAACTCCGCGATATTCGCAAAACGGAACTCGACTATGCTTCCGTTGTTGATAACTATTTAAAGGTCAACGACTGGCGTGTCAAAGAGAATAGCACTGTCACCTATTCCGTCGGTGGTCTTATTCTTTCTAATAGCGGTGCTGTCACAGCCAACTATTGGTTAAGCCAAATCTATGACAAAGAAATTGCTGACGCCCATCGTAATGCGGATATCCACATCCATGATTTAAGCATGTTAACTGGCTATTGTGCCGGTTGGTCTTTGAAGCAACTCATTCAGCAAGGTTTGGGTGGCGTTCCTGGCAAAATCACCTCTTCCCCCGCCAAGCACCTTATGACATTAAGCAACCAAATGGTGAACTTCCTTGGCATCATGCAAAACGAATGGGCTGGTGCACAAGCTTTCTCCTCTTTCGATACTTATCTCGCTCCATTTGTCAAAGTGGATAACCTCAACTACAAGCAAGTGAAGCAAGCCGTTCAATCCTTCATTTTCGGCGTGAACACCCCATCTCGTTGGGGCACGCAAGCGCCATTTACCAACATCACGCTCGACTGGACCGTTCCAGAAGACTTAAAGAATCTCCCTGCAATCGTCGGTGGCAAAGAAATGGATTTCACCTATGGCGATTGCAAGAAGGAAATGGATATGGTCAACCGCGCCTTCATTGAAGTCATGATCGAAGGCGATGCCAATGGACGCGGTTTCCAATACCCCATTCCAACCTATTCCATCACCAAAGATTTCGATTGGAGCGAAAACGAAAATAACAAGCTTCTTTTCACAATGACCGCCAAGTATGGCACTCCTTACTTCAGCAACTACATCAATAGCGACATGAAGCCAAGCGATGTTCGTTCGATGTGCTGCCGTTTACGTCTCGATCTCCGTGAGCTCCGCAAAAAGAGCGGCGGCTTCTTCGGAAGCGGCGAAAGCACTGGCTCCATCGGCGTTGTCACCATCAATATGCCTCGTATCGCTTACTTGGCGACCGATAAGAACGACTTCTTCAGTCGTTTGGATCACATGATGGATGTTGCTGCTCGCTCCTTGGATGTTAAGAGAAAAACCATCACCAAACTTCTTGAAGTAGGTCTCTACCCATATACCAAACATTATCTTGGAAGTTTCTCAAACCACTTTAGCACCATCGGCCTAGTCGGTATGAACGAAGCTTGCCTTAATGCCCGCTGGATTAAGGAAGACCTCACTCACGAGGAAGCCCAAAATTTCACCATTGAAGTCCTTAATCACATGAGAACGCGTTTGAGCGACTATCAAGAAAGATACGGTGATCTCTATAATCTCGAAGCGACGCCAGCCGAAAGCACCGCCTTTAGACTTGCCAAGCACGACCGTGAACGTTATCCAGATATCATCACCGCCGGTAAAGCGGGCGAAGTGCCTTATTACACCAATAGCTCGCACTTGCCAGTTGGCTACACTAATGACATCTTCACCGCCTTAGACATCGAGGATAAGTTCCAAACCCTTTATACCTCTGGCACCGTTTTCCACGCCTTCCTTGGCCAACGCTTGCCAAACTGGGAAAGTTGCATGAAGCTGGTCCGTAAGATTGCGGAAAACTATAAGCTTCCTTACTACACAATGAGCCCAACCTATTCCATTTGCCGCGATCATGGCTATCTCGCTGGCGAAGTTTGGAAATGCCCACACTGTGGAAAGGAAACGGAAGTCTATAGCCGTATCACCGGTTACTATCGTCCAGTTAAGAACTGGAATGATGGCAAACTCCAAGAATTCAAGGATCGTCAAACCTATAACGTCGACCTCGATGAGAAAGTGACGAAACACGAAGATACTTGCGAGTGTGAAAAAGAAACGAAAGAAGCACCGAAAGTCACTGAAATCATGTTATTCACCTCTCCTACTTGCCCCAATTGCAAGATGGCGAAGATGATGCTTGAAAAAGCGGGTATTGTCTATAAGAACGTTGACGCCATTAGCAATAAAGAACTCACTGTCTCTTATGGCATTACAAAGGCGCCGACACTTCTAGTGCCAAACGGCGAAAGCTATGACGTCTATGACGACGCTTCTCAAATCCGCGGTTATATTCAAAGCGTGAAGGGAAACTAAATAATGGTGTCCGATATTCTTATTATCGGCGGAGGAGCCGCGGCAATGACCGCGGCCCTTTATGCTAGTAGAGCCGGTTACCAAGTGACGCTCGTGGAGAAGAACGCTTTCGGGGGACAAATCGCGGATTCTCCAAAAGTAGAGAACTTCCCCACCATTCCAAGTATCTCGGGTTTAGAACTCTCCGATCGCATGTTTAACCAAATTTCCGAACTTGGTACTAACATCGAAATGGATGAAATCTTAGGCCTCGAGAAGAAAGATGGCATTTTCATTGCCAAAGGACAATACGACTCCTATTTCGCCAAAAGCGTTATCCTCGCCACTGGCGTAAAACACCGCAAACTCGGCATCGAAGGCGAGAACAAATACTTAGGCAAAGGCGTCAGCTATTGTGCGGTGTGCGATGGCGCTTTCTATAAGGACCAAAGGACAATGGTTATCGGAGATGCCAATAGCGCTCTTCAATACGCCTTAATGCTTGCTAAAACATCCACGCATGTCGACGTTGTCACTCTCTTTGACCATTTCTTTGGCGATAAAGTTCTTGTCGATGCCTTAAAAGCCCAAGCAAACGTCACCATCTACCATAACTTAAATTCTCTCGAGTTCTATGGCGATGAACGTCTTAAGGGCGTACTTTTCGAAGACACCGTCACCAAAGAACAAAAAAGAATTGAAACCGATGGGTGCTTCGTTGCCATAGGTCAAGTTCCAGATAACGAACGTTTCGAAGATTTGGTCGACCTTGAAAAAGGATTCATCGTAACGAACGATTCCATGGAAACAAAAACGCCAGGGCTCTTTGCCGCTGGCGATTGTCGTGTGAAGAAGGTGCGCCAATTAACGACTGCCTGTAACGATGGCGCCATCGCTTCTTTAAGCGCTGGAAACTATCTCTCTTCCCTTAAACCGAATAGCCTCTAAGATCGACAAAGCCGATATATTTCTCTAAGAGAGCCTTGGCTTCCAAGGCTTTTTCTTTTGGAAGCTCATGAAGTCCATGACGAATGCAGTTGTCATTATCGATATAGCGCTGAATGAAATACTTCGGCGCTCCTTTTAGCCACTCCCCAATCTCTTCGAAATCGCGAAGCGTGTGATATTCCAAAATAGCTGTAGTTCTAAATTCGAACGAGATTTGCGAAGATTTTAGAATTTCTATCGACTCTTCGATCTTATGAACGTCGAGTAAAACCCCTGCCGTCATCGCATACTTTTCTTTGGAGTTCTTAATGTCCATCGCCACGTAGTCAATAAGTTTCTTATCTAGGAGTTTCTTAAGCACTTCGGGCCGAGAACCGTTGCTATCGAGTTTTACTTCGTAGCCAAGAGACTTAATGTCTCTAATCTTCTCCTCCAAATCGTTCATCATGGTAGGTTCACCACCGCTGACGCAAACCGCATCGAGCACGCCTTTTCGCTTCGAAAGGTAATCCATGATTTCTTGCCAAGGAATCTTGGGCGCTTTATCGGGTGAAAGAACAAGAGAGGAGTTATGACAAAAAGGGCAACGGAAATCGCAACCAGCCATAAAGAGAGTCGTAGTAATGTGCTCATCAAAATCGAGCAAGGAAAGTTTTTCCCAACCTGAAAAATCCATACGAAAATTATAGTCGAAATGAAACGAAAATAGAGTGATAACCTAAAGGCGAAGCGATTTATCTTCGCCAACCGCCAAAGCATCCTTAAATTCGTGCTTTGTTCCATCTTCTTCAAGAATATAGCCGTTTAGCCTTCCGAAGGTCACAAAGTACTCAATGCGAGCCACTAAAGCGTTCGCTCTATTGGCGTAAGTGGAAGTAATTTCGTATTCCAGGTTGACCATTCCATATTCATCAACAATACGCCAAGAAAGAAGTTTCTCCTTGCCATCGTGGAAACGGGATATTTTTCCTGTTTTCATAAAAGTAACAGGCGGAAGCAAAGAAATTCTATTAGGAAGCCAAATAAGATTCTCATTGTAGTCTTCGGGATTCGTAGATTGGTTCTCCGTCAAGTTGAAAGCGAAGAATTCTCCTTTCTCGTCCTTTCCCATAAAGGTCAGCCAATCATAGTGGCTTACATAAGGATAATAGGCACGATGATCATCAATGATAGCGGTGCTTTCTTCGTTTAAGTTATAACGAACACCGTCCACCTCGATAAAGCCGTCCGCTTTAAAGAAGAATTTTTCCGTGACCAAGGGTCTATTTTCGCCAAACGGAATGGAGACATTCGAAGGCAAAGAAAGCCCTTTTAGACGGAATTTGTAGAGGATTTTATGATTTTTCGAAATATGATGGCCTTCGATGGTCGCTTTTTGCTCCTCAAAATAGTTTTCAAAACGCAAACTGCTAATAGAAGTCTTTGCCTCGGTTACGTGACCTTTTAAAAGGTTCTCTGCAATGCTCACGTTCTTTCTTGCGGTGATAGTCGATAAATCGAGAGTTGCGTTTTCTTTCTCTAGATAAACGACATCGAAGTCAACGCCAAATAAGCCCATATCGCTTACGCCAGCGACAAGATATCCTCCAGGGAAACGCACTTCCACCGCTTCCCAAAGGGTGAGGCGCATCTTCTTAAATAAATCCGGTGCGGCCGTTGGTTTTTTGCAATCGAGGATATTAAAAACTTCAAATTCCTTATCGAAGGTTCCAAAGACGGCTTTCCCATCCTTCACTAACTCTCTGGGTGTGGGAACACTTCTTCTCCTCGGCGAAATAAAAGAGGCATAATCTTTTGTTTCCATAAAAGCACCTGTTTCTAAAAATAGTTTACGACATAAACGAGTTTTAGAACAACAATGACTCTCAAAATTTGCTTTGTTCTCTTTCGATTTTTATTGTTTTACAATAACAACTGCATATGAATGGACAGCTTTCTTTTTTAAAAGAACCCTTAGAGCCCCTTGCCGAACGTCTTCGACCAAAAACTTTAGATGAATTTGTCGGCCAAAAGCAACTTGTCGGAGATGGAATGATTTTAAAGAAGCTTATTGAAAGCGATCAAATCCCATCAATGATTTTTTGGGGACCGCCAGGCGTTGGTAAAACGACCTTGGCGAGCATCATCGCCAAACAAACGAAAGCGGAATTCATCACCTTTAGTGCCGTCACAAGCGGTATTAAGGAAATCAAAACAGTTATGGAGCAAGCCGACAAAAATCGCATTTTCGGCACCAAAACCATCCTCTTTGTGGATGAAATTCATCGTTTCAATAAAGCGCAGCAAGATGCGTTTTTGCCTTATGTCGAAAAAGGCTCCATCATCCTTATCGGCGCGACGACGGAGAATCCATCCTTTGAAATCAATAACGCGTTATTGAGCCGTTGCAAGGTTTTCGTTTTGAAATCTCTTTCAAGTGACGACGTTCTTTCTCTTCTTGAGAGAGCGATTCGCTCCCCCGAAGGATTTGGCGAAGAAAAAATAGAGATCAGCAGAGAATGTCTCGAGCTCATCGCAAACTTTTCAAATGGCGATGCGAGGAACGCATTAAATACGCTTGAGATGACGCTTCTTAATAGTCCTCGGAAAGATGGTGTTATCCACGTCGATAAGACTCTTATCGAACAAGTGACAAGCAAGAAATCTCTTCTATACGACAAAAAAGGCGAAGAGCACTACAACATCATTAGCGCCCTTCATAAATCAATGCGAAATAGCGATCCTGATGCCGCCGTCTATTGGCTCGCCAGGATGCTAGAAGCGGGCGAAGATCCTCTTTACGTCGCTAGACGCGTTGTGCGCTTTGCTTCGGAAGACGTTGGCTTAGCCGATCCAAAAGCTCTCCAAATCGCCGTAAACGCTTATGAAGCTTGTCACGATATCGGCATGCCAGAGTGCTCCGTTTGTCTTACTGAGGCGGTCGTCTATATGGCGATGTCCCCTAAAAGCAATGCCATGGAACTTGCTTATAATGCTGCGCGAGAAGACGCCCTCAAACAGATCGATGAGCCTGTTCCAATGAACATCAGAAACGCACCAACAAAGCTCATGCAAGAACTCGGCTATGGAAAGGGATACGTCTACGCCCACGACACCAAAGAAAAAATGGCAGCCATGCAATGTCTTCCTGACAGCCTCAAAGATAAGAGCTACTATCTACCAACCGAACAGGGCCTCGAAGCCAAATATAAAGCGAGACTAAACGAGATCAAATCTTGGAAGAAAGCAAATAGCAAGAATTAACGCCATGTGGGATTACATTGTCAATTACATCATCCATTCCTTTGGTATCGATAAACTAGATACGCCACAAGGTATTCTTACCTGCGTTTTTGCTTCGCTCACAACCTTCATTACCTTGTGTATCGGCTTCCGAGTGGTGTTTTTTGTCGTGGGTTTATTTGGCAAGAAAGTAACGTATCCAGAGGCACCCAAAACAAAGAAATATGCCTTTGTGATTCCTGCTAGAAATGAAGAAAAAGTCATTGGAAACCTTATTCGTTCCATCCGCGAGCAAGATTATCCGCAAGAACTCATCACCATTTATGTCGTCGCAGACAATTGCGACCCTGGCGATAAGACGGCCGAAATAGCTCGAAGCTTAGGATGTCGCGTTTATGAAAGGCACGAACCCGATAAACAACGGAAGGGATACGCCCTCCACTTCCTTTTTGAACAAATCAAAAAAGATTATGGCATTGATTCTGTTGATGGCTATTTCCTGCAAGACGCTGATAACGTGTTGACTAAAAATTACGTAAGCAAGATGAACGATGCCTTTTGCTCCACGGGCGGCGATGCCTTTACAGCATATATCGCCAGCAAGAATTTCGATAAAGGCATTATCGCTGGCGTTCATTCCATCGACACCTATCGAGGCGTTATATATTGCCATAGAGCGAGAGCGATTTTTAAAGTAGGAACTTCGTGCTATGGACGAGGGTCACTATTTAGAAGTTCGGTCCTTGCGAATGGATGGAATTATTTCACTCTTTGCGAGGATAATGAATTCACATTGGATTATGCCGCCGAGAATGGAAAGATCTACTACGTTGAAGAGGCTGTTTTTTACGACGAACAGCCAAGCACCTTAAAAATCTCATTCCGTCAAAGAATGCGTTGGACAAGAGGAACTTACGAGGCTTTCCTTAAGAGAAGTTGGAAGCTTATGAAATCCTCCTTTCGAAAACCAAGATGGGAAAAATTCGACATGTGGCTTTATTATTTCCCGTTTGGCTTAGTAACCTTCCTTTTGGGCTTTACTTATAACATCGCTTCTTTTTGTCTTTATTTAGCGGGTTCGCCAGGATATACGCCGGAAGCGCTTTATCTCTATTTCATCAACATTACGTTAGGCCTTCTCGTCCAGGGATGGTTCACTGGTCTCGTCGTTACGATTCGAGAAAGGAAATATATCTATTGTCCTTGGTGGAAGAAAATTTATTACATATTCTTCTGGGGATTTTATGATCTTGTCAGTATCCCTATTTCCATTCTCTGTCTCTTTATGAAGGTCTCTTGGAAAACGATTCCTCATAATGATGAGACAACGATGGACGAACTCGAAAAGGCCAAAGAGCTTAAAAAGAACAGCGATTAAAATTTGTAAAATCAAAAAATAGAATGCAAAACCCCATATGGTTTATTCACAATAGCAGGAAGGATCGATCGTTTTCATAAAGGTTTCTCAATCATCAATTTTATCCGTCAAAGATTGCTTCAATAATTCCAAGATCGGTTTCGAATCAAAAGGCGACATTTTCATCGTTTAAAAATCGAAAAAACGAAAAAAAGCATGTGAAACCCAAAGATTAAGCTTGGTCGATTTAAAAAATAAGTCCAATGGAAGTAACAAAAAATCCTCCATCGAGGAGGAAATTTATTGTTTGTTGGTGGACGGAACCCGATTGGAGTAGAACCAGAAGAATTCGATGGATTTCCTTTGCTTCCGTCATCATTTGAACCATTTCCGCCGCTATCAGAACCGTCATTTCCGCTCGCCTTGACGTACGACTCACCACAAGGGTAAAAAATAACATCAATCTTCCCATTGTATACGATGACTTTCTTCACAATTCTCGAAATGATTAATTCCTTGTTTTCCTCACGGCCTGTATCAAGATATGCCAAGGACAAAAGGAATTGGTAGCATTGATCAAAAGTGATTTTCCTTTTCGTCTTGCTCTTTGCCCTAAGAAGATCGTTTTCGATTGTCTCCTTGTCTTTCTCAAGCGAAGAAATCATGTCGGACACGGATTTGTTGATGATGCCCATTTGGATTGCTTTAAGCGAGTTGTTCAGCTTTATCTCTATGTCCTTGAGAGATTCCTCAAGTATCTTTATTTGGATATCATCGTCGATATACTGGTTGTAGTAATCGACCATGTCGTTTGCGACTTTCGAGACTATCTCCGGACTGAAAAGATAATTAATTGCATGATCGACAACAAAATCCTCTATTTCATCCTTTTTCAACGGCTTCATTGAACAAGTGTGGGCTTTGACGGCGTTCCTGCATTTGTAGTAATGGTAGACTTTCCCTGTCCTAGATGTACCGGAATGACCATGCATCAATGCTCCGCACTCACCACAAAATATCTTCTCGCTGAGAAGGAATTTGTAATCGGTCTTTATCTTGCATTTGTGTTTGTTCTTGTCGAGTAATTTAGCGACTTCCTTGAACACGCTGTCATCGATAATCCTAGGAACGATGTTGTCGAAGACGGATTTCCTGAATCTTGCTATGCCGATGTATTTCTCGTTCCTGAGCATCCTTGAAATCTTTTTCTCATCCCATTTTGTTCCTTCGACATAGGGAATGCCTTTGTCATTCAGTTCCTTTGCGATGTCGACAAGTCTCTCTTTGTTGATTGCCTTGTCGAAAATGCGCTTCACAATTTGCGCTTCGTTTTCTACAACAACGTATTTCCTATCAACGATTCTATAGCCGTATATAACTCTTCCACCGGTGAAAAGACCCTTTGATCTGGAATCGTAATTTCCACGGATGATTTTCTGGGCGAGTTCCTTGGAATAGTATTCACTATAGCCTTCCAAGATGGCCTCGAGGATGATTCCCTCGGGGTTGTCACCAATATTCTCGGTTGCGGAAATCACCTTGACCCCGTTGTCGGACAAAACTTTCTTGTATATAGCGGAATCGTATCTACTCCTAGAAAATCTATCTAATTTATAAACAAGCACGTAATTGAAGGCGTGGTTCTTGCTGTCTTCTATCATCCTTTGAAAAGATGGGCGTTCATCGGTTCTGCCAGTTAAGGCTTTGTCAACGTAGGAATCGATGATGTTGTAGTTCTCCCTCTCGGCAAAAGCCTTGATGATTCTTATTTGCCCCTCAATGGATTGCTCGTTTTGCCTTTCGGAGGAATACCTTGCGTATATGACGGCGTTCTTAGCTTGATTATTTCTTGCCATTTGCCATCACCTCCAAATATTTGTCGAAGATCAAGTGAATGTATTTTTCTCTTTCCGTCTCGCCATCGAACGATTGGAGGTATCCCCTGTTCTTCATCATGGACAGATTTATGATGAGAAAAGCGTAACGGGCCAACGACTCCAATTCCCACTCCTCAATGTCGTCTCTTTCGCATATTTGTTTCCTGATGGACTTGATTTCTTCTTCGCCAAGTTCAAGTAGTTTCTCATGGATGTCAATCGCCCTAAGCAAATATCTATCACGAGCGTATTCCGTCCTGAACTCATTGACCTTCTCGATAATCTTTATAGATTCCTTGAAGGAGTCGGTCTTCTCATATCCGTTTATTGCATCATAAACATTCGTGGCAGAGAGGTCATCCAAGGATCCTACGATATCGGAATACCGCTTCACGTCCTCAGCAAAAAGCCTTGCTATGTCATGCGGATTCAATTGTTTTTGTATCATGGGCAATCCTTTCTTTCATCATTTCTTCGGAATTAAAACTATCGAGAATTAGTTGGATAATTGACTAGATTCGATATCGTCAACAATATCATCGCAAATGCCTAAAATATAATGGGGCACATTATCAAATTGGTTCTTAAATCCAAATATATGTTCGGTATCTACATGATAAGTTTCTGTAATATAAATTTTAACGAGTGTCCACGATGCTTCGCTCTTTGACTGGTTTTGAATTAGTTGACGTGCAATTATCAATTTGTTGTAATCATTATTTTCATTTCTATACATTCTAATCATAGTTTTGGTATCACCAAGTTGTTCTTTCCAAGAACTGAAATTGCCTTTTCCTAAAATGGTTTGTAATTTGCTTTCGATTTCATGAACTTTAATTTCATCCATCGGGATATATTTGTCGTCTTTTTTGTAGCTTGGACAATCATGATTGCAATCATCGTGCGTCAAACAAGACAAATATTGATACTCATCGCTATCTAAATCGATTAATTGATAGTATCTTCGTAAATGCACAACTCTAATAATAAATGGCAAATTAGCATCCATCGAATACTCTTTTTCAAGTACTGCTGTATTTCTTATTGAAGCTGCATTAACAGGCTCTTCAATCAATTCTCTGTTTTTAGCAAACAAATGCCAACCAAATACAAATTGACTTGTTTTTAGTCTTGGCCATTTAAAAAATGGTACAAGGGTTTCAAAATCATGAGTCAGAATAGCAATCGTCCTTCCCCTTAAGCATAAACCCGTTTTCTTTTCGCAAAACAATGAAATCAAGATAGCAGCTCTTTTTTCGCTGTCATAGGAAGAAATCGGATCATCCAAAACAATCAATGAATTTTCCTTTTTTATTGCCTCCAACGCAAACAAACAAAGTGCCACAGCATTAAATTCACCATAGCTTAGAGTGTTTTTAACATCACCGATATTATCTTTGGTGTTTTTGTATCTTAGATGCGTAAAAGCAAGCTTGTCTGAAATATCTACCGATACTTCATAAGGTATTCCTGACAAATCCAAAAAATTGTTAATTGAATTTTTAAATTCATTTACAAGTTCTTTTTTACGTGAATTCAATTTAGATAATTCAGCAATCAATTCATTGGCTTTTAGCTCTAAATCCGTTAGGGCTTTATTATATGATTTAATTTCCTCCAATAAATCGCTAGAGGAACCGTCAAAAACACTTAAATCAACTTTGTTTTCGCTAAAACGTTTTTTTAATTCGTCTTTTCCGATATCAGTAGCAGAAATCGGAGTGAGATAACTGGAATTTGTGATTTTATCGATTTCATTTCTTAAAATATCGATACTATTCCTCAATCCGCTTGCATCAACTTGAGATACAGGTGCTTTACTATTACAAAAATTTAAAATTTCATTTTGAATTTGAGGGTTTCCGTATTTTCCTATTCCCAACAATACTTTTCGAGCTTCTTCATTGTCTTTAAAAGCTTTTGTTGAGCCTAACGAGGCAATTGATTTAACTGTTTCTAATTCATTATTTACTAGGCTATGAGAACAAAAAGGGCAAGTCGTTTTGTCAGTTTGTTCTACGATATCAACTCCCTGCTTAACCCAGTCAATCCAATTTAAAATTCCTTTAAAAGAAGCATATTTTGAAAGCTCGTTTCCTAATTCAATTTCCTTTTTTACGCCTTCTTTTAAATTTTTACCGATTTTAGATTTTGCGCTTATAGTAATGAGTCCATTTCCTTTTTTAGGCTCATTGTATGAAATTTTATTTTTTGCTTCGTCAAGTTCTCGTTTTAAAGAACTGATTAAAGGGGCTGCCGTTGTTTGCTTAAGTTTGTCTAAAAGTCCATTAATAGTTTGAATACGATTTTCGAAATCCGCAGTTTTCGCAATCAATGAATAACTATCGTTTGCTATGTCTTCCTTGTATAGATAATCATCAACATATTGACGATTGAAAACAAAAACATCTTTAATGTTTGAATTGGTCACTAAAATCTTCGGCGTGGCAGAAGGAACGAAAAGTGGTCTAAAACTATCCTGATTTGCATCGAATGTATTGTTGAGCTTAGCTTGCAAAGCTTTGATAAATGTAGTTTTTCCTATTCCATTCGCACCATACAAAATATTAATCTTTCCTTCCTCTAGTTGTATGTGTCCTTTTGTAATTGCTGCTACATTTTCTAGTTCGATTTCCATATTCGATAATCCTTTCTTTTTTCAATATTATGACTTTCGCTAATAGCGCCCTTGAAATGATTGTAGTTTTGGTAAGCGGAAGCCGGGTATCCCGGTTCCAAGGCCATGACGGGCAACAAAGCAAGACTGCAAAGTGTGGCAGATTGTGGCCCGTCTTATCTTGTTTACAAAATTAGTCGTTTTTAACCAAGAAATCGTCGATGACGTGTTTAGCGTCTAAAAGTTTTTCGATGACTCCATCCTCTAAATCCTTGATGTTGTAAAGCGTGTCCAAAACATCAAAAGTCTCTTCGAGATTGTGTCTTGCACTGTTCCATCCCATGCCATCGGTAAACCAAACGAAAGTAAATCCGGAGATTCCTTTTGCTTCCAATGTGAGTGTCTTGTAGCTTCTTGCGGTCTCATTCAGCTTGGAACCGCCACCACTATAGAAATTGCATTCGCAGGCATAGATATCTCCAAGAGGACCCTTGAAAACGAAATCGAACCTCTTCTCGGTCTTGTCCTGATTGCTGATTCCTGATAAATCCAAGCCGAACATTTTCTCGACATCGGATTTGTTCAGTTCTTTGAAATAGGTTTTGCCTTTGACCAATCCGGCCTTGATGAGATAGGACTCCACCAAATCTTCCATGGCGTCGCCGGTCCTGTTCTTCCTTCCGTTTGTGTCCATTCCGACCTCAACACCGAGAACGTAATCAATGAGGTTATTAATGATATGGTTTTGAAGAAGCTCAAAGAGCCCGCAATTCTTCATGAATAGAGCGTATTGGTCCACGGAGTAGTTCATCTTGGCAAAATTGAAAACGTAGGTTTCCTTCGGGTCGATGATTTTTATCTCTTTTTCTCTTTTTGCCAAAAGGATAGGGATTGCCTTGATGATTTCAGGATATCTTGTAAGCAATGACTTGAACTCTTCCTCGATGTTCTTGGAACCTATCAGGGAGTTCAGTATATTAAGTTCTATCTTAAGTTTGTTTACGTTGTCATAGACTTTCGGAAAGTCGGTGTAGTAATTCCATGTGGCAATGCTGTCCTTCATCGTCAACAGCCATGATTCAAAGTTTCGTTTCATTGTTTTTCCTCCGTTGTTTCTTTGTATCTATTTATCGTCAGGTCTAGATAGGATTGCTCGGTATCTATACCTATATATTTTCTGTTCATCATCTTGCAGGCAATTCCTGTTGTTCCGCTTCCGTTGAATGGATCGAGGACAAGGTCACCTTCATTTGTGGATGCCTGAAGGATTCTCTCCAAGACCGATAAAGGCTTCTGGGTCGGATGCTTTCCGAATTTCTTTTCATCCTTCTTAGGGAGATTCAGCAGCCAAACATCCTTCATTTGCTTTCCTCCATTGATTTCCTTCATCAGCGGATAATTGAAGAAATGCTTTCCTTTCTTGCCTTTTTGGTTGATTTTCCTTGCCCAAATGATGGTTTCAGTGGAATTTGTGAAACATCTACAAGCTAGATTCGGCGCAGGATTCGGCTTTTGCCATGTGATGTTGTTGATGATGGAATATCCTTCCAATTCCAAGGCGACGCCCACGGAATAGATGTTGTGAAAAGTTCCGCTTATCCATATCGTTCCGTTATCCTTAAGGACACGTCGGCACGACTTAAGCCATTTCCGGTTGAAATTCATCTTTTCCTGAGGAGTCAATGTCTTATCCCAATTGCCTTTATTGACGGATACCTGTTTTCCTGAGCGGCAGGAAACGCCTCCACTTGAAAGAAAGTATGGCGGATCCGCAAAGATGACATCTATCGATTTTTCAGAAATGGATTCCAGTACCTTGTTGCAATCGCCGAGATAAATCGTGAAGTTATCATCTTGGAAATAAGGCTTAGTCTTCATAATTGGTGATAATCACCTCCTCGACGTTTCCACGGCCGTCGGCTTTGGAGTTAATCATCCTTTTTGCCTCAACGACGTGGATGTTGAAATCCTTGTATAATTCGCGGATGAACTCCGTATTGTGGTTGCTCAGCATTACAAACACACCCTTGTCGGATAAGGCTTTAAAGCAGTTTGCAAGCCTTCTTTGCTCATCTTTTCCGAAGGGATTCTTTGCATAGGAAGTGAAAGAATCCTTGTCTTCCCATGTATCATATGGCGGATCGAAATAAACGAAATCACCGCTTTCGGCGTTAATGACCGCAGCCTCGAAATCGCCGTTCAGGATTTCGAATTTTGATGTTCCGAAGAACTCCGTTATTTCCTGAACGTTCTTTTCTTCATAACAAACGACACTCTTTTTCTTTCCGGATGGGACATTAAAAAAGCCTTTGCTGTTGACTCTATAAAGCCCGTTGAAACAGGATTTGTTCAGATAAATCATTCTCGCTGCTCTTTCATATATAGGTAAAGAGAGGAAATTGGGGTCTTTATCCATTGAACGCACTTCGTAGTAATGTTCATCAGAGTGGTTTTCTTGATGGAATTTTAGCCTTTCGATAAGCTTCTCTGTATCATCGGGATTCGAAAAACATTTATATGCCTGAACCAACTCGGAATTGAAATCATTGATGGTGAAATCTTTGGGGGCGACATGGAAAAGCAATGCCCCTCCGCCGATAAAAGGCTCAAAATAGTGGTTGTATTCCTTGGGCATCAAAGACACAAGCTTGTCTAAAAGCTGAGTCTTTCCACCGGCCCATTTGACAAAAGGATGCATTTAAAGCGCCTCCATATCTATGTTGTTCTGCCTGCAAATCTCAGCGAGCTTCCTTTTCGCTTTCATTGTCGGCTCATGATGGCCTTGCTCCCATCTATTCACGGATGCAAAAGACACGTCAATCATTTCCGCTAACTCGGTTTGAGTGACAAACAGTTTTTCTCTAATGGTTTTGATAATTTTTGGCCAATTCATAATCACGTTTCCTAACGCTTTTATTATATAACACTTTTGTAATTATTTAAAGACTAGATACAAAATTAAGTTGCACTGGTAACCTTAAAGTAGACACTCTATTCAAATTCTTAGACAGCTTAATCT
>ERZ1026780.229-NODE-229-length-48714-cov-9.372038_pt1 | contig 48714 bp, 34 predicted proteins | sample MGYA00380126_ERZ1026780 | MGnify/ENA primary metagenome ERZ1026780 (study PRJEB33269, sample SAMEA4719762) | human gut metagenome | biome: human-associated habitat; feature: organic feature; material: feces | place: Cameroon | collected 2013-10 ... | reverse complement strand
GGAGATGTGTATAAGAGACAGCGCCGAATCCCGGCGGGCGAGCCTATGCGCGCAAACCTTTTTTTTGTCAGACCGTTTTTTATTTTTCGTCGTAATGTTTCAGCAGGTTTTTCAGAACCCGTATTTGCTTGGCGATGGCTTTTCCGTCGTCGGTTTCCTTAACGAGGATCCGCTTATCGTACTTTTTGAGCAGTCGGTTTGAACTTTTCAGATCGGAGTTTCCGTTGAACACTCCGTCTACCGAGAATCCCGGCTCGTGGCTTACGATATACAGCCCTTCCGAGTTGTTTATCAACGTATAGCCGCCTATTCCCGTTTTAATGCTGTACGCTTTGGAAAGACCGCCGTCTATCGTTATATGGCGGCAGTTCCCGCTTTCCGGCGTTTCGCCGTCCTTCACGCGGACGGGTTTGTGTCCGTTCACTATCACGGAGTATTTTCCGTTTGCGCCGAATTCGTTTAAAACTTTCAGGCAATATTTTTCCGATTTTATGAAGTTGTAATACGGGTCCTCTTTTTCGCTGAGCGAGCCGCCGAAATATTTCTCGTAAACGCGCATTTTATCCCGCCCGAAGAGCGGCGATTTCTTTCCGCACCACAAATACCACGCGTAATCGATTGCGTAGCCGTCGCCGCGCGCGGCGTTTTTCACGATAGCGTTCAACTTGTCGTAAAGTTTTTTTCCGGAATACTTTTCGCCGCCCACGGGGACGAGCGAAAATTCGCCGTTTTCTTCCGTCGGCACGCAGCCGTGCATGATAAGGTTGCCGTTGAAAACTTTATACATGCTTCCCTTTTTCAGAAGAAAATCTATGTGCCTGCGCAGGCGATCATTCGAGGAAAACTCGCCTATAAGGTGATTAACGAGCCATTTTTCTTTTTCTGTAAGTTTGTCGTCGCGGAGCAGAATACGGTCGTCCATACCGAATTCCGGGTGTTTTTTTATCAGTTCGTTTTCGAGTTTCAGTTGCAGAACGGTTACGGCTTTCGTCATTTTGCGTAGCACCGCGTTGCGTTCGAGTTCGCTTTCTATTCCGTAAAGGTCGGATATGACGAAGTTCTCGCAGTCGTCGTCGGCGTATTCTTCCAGCGCGAAACTCATCAGCGGACGTAAGTTTATTCCGTAGTTTTCGATAACCTGTAAGTTGCGGTAAAGGCAATTGATTCGTAAAAGGTTGCAGATCAGAGCCGCGTTGCCGAAAAACGCGCCCATCCATAGTATATCGTGGTTGCCCCATTCTATGTCGAGAGAATGATAGGCGGCGAGCGTGTCCATTATTTTCGGCGCGCCGTTGCCGCGGTCGTAAATATCCCCCACGACGTGCAATTTGTCGATCGCCATGCGCTGAATCAGATAACTCATGCGGATAATGAAATTTTCCGCGTTGCCGAGTTCGATAATTTCGCGGATGATTCCGCTGTAATATTTAGCCTTGGATATGCTGTGATAGGGCATATTGATGAGTTCGTCGATTATGTAGCGATACTCCGCAGGAATGGCTTTACGCACTTTGGAACGCGTGTATTTCGCGGTCGTAAGTTTTATGACTTCTATCAGACGCCTTAAAATTTTCGAGTAAAAAGCGGGCGTTTTTTCCTTTTCGGATATGCGCGAAAGGTATTCTTCGGGGTAATATATGAGCGCGGCGAGTTTGTTTTTTTCGTCCTCCGGCACGGTTTTGCCGAGCGCAAGGTCGATTTTGGTGCGGATAACGCCCGACGCGTTTCTTAAAATATGCAAAAAAATCTCCGATTCGCCGTGCAGGTCGCTGAGAAAATGCTCCGTGCCTTTCGGAAGTCCCTGTATGGCTTTCAGGTTGATGATTTCCGTCATAACGGCTTGCGGCGTTGCAAATTGCTTGGATAAAAGTTCGAATTCGCCTTGTTTCATTCCGATTCCTCTCCGAAGTTTATAGTAAATATTATACACGGCGGCGAGAAATATGTCAATTTTAATTGCAACAAATTGTAAAAATTCTGAAAGATATTATAATACGGATTCCGTTCTTTATCACTTGCTGTTTTTGCGGCGGCAACCGGCAACGGTTGCCGCGTTCGTTGCTTTGAAAATATTTATGATTTGCCGTCTTCGCCCGATTGCTTTAATTCCGATTTTCTATTATAATGAAAACATAAAAACGAAAGAGGTGAAAAGATGAAACTTACTGTTTCCGAATGGAACGTCAAAATTTTTTCAAAGGACGACGTCGTTCCGCTTACTTCGCATAAATGCTTGAAAAACGAAACGTTTTTGTTTCAGGTATTTGCGGAAGCGGACGAGGATTTTTGCGGCAAAATCGAGATAAACTCAAGTTTAAAATGCGAGTGTTACCGCGTGGAAAAGATTAAGGGCGACTATTATCTCGACAAGGAAAAGGACGACTATTACGTTTACGCGAAAGACGATACGTATCCCGAACTGCTGAGAAAAACGGACGAACTCGATCTCCGGAAGGGTGAAACCGCGACGTTGTTTTTTGAGTTGCCGTCCACGGATAAACCTATCGGGGAACACGTTATAAAAATCGCCGCGGGCGGAGCGGGCGTCGAACTCACTCTCGAAGTTCTGCCCGAAAAACTCTGCGACGCGGACATAATTCTCACCAACTGGTTTCATTATGACGGAATTTGCAATTATTACGGCTTAAAGCCTTTTTCGGAAGAATTTTACGCGAGATTCCGCCTGTTTTTAGCCGCTTACGCGAAAATGGGCAACAATATGATTCTCATACCCGCGTTCACGCCCGCGCTCGATACCGAAATCGGGGGAGAAAGGCTCACTACGCAACTCGTGAAAATAACGAAGCGTGGCGAGGAGTATGACTTCGACTTTTCGGAATTCGATAAAGTCGTCGGAACGTGCAAAGAGGCTGGGATAAAATACTTTGAACTTTCGCATCTGTTCACGCAGTGGGGCGGCAAGGCTTGCCCTAAGATCGTCGCAACCGAAAACGGAGAAGAGAAGAAGATTTTCGGCTGGGAAGTCTCCTCGACGGACGAGAAATATCTCGCGTTTTTGAAGCAGTATTTCGCCGCGCTCGCTCCGCATCTCGAAGAACTCGGTATTTCCGAACAAACGTATATGCACCTCACCGACGAGCCGAACAAACCCGATCTGGATAACTACGTCCGCCTGTCGGAGTTCGTGAGAGAGAATAATTACGGAATAAAAACGCTCGACGCGATGTCCCATTACGAACTCGCGGAGAAAAAAGCGGTGACTTTGCCGGTCGTAAGCATGAACAGCGCGGAGTTCGATAAGTTTTCCGGCGCGGACAGAATGGTTTATTACTGCATAGGCGTGGACGAAAATTATCTCTCGAACCGTTATTTTCATATGCCGCTTCAGAGAACGGAAGTCCTCGGCATGCAACTTTACGACATAAACGCCGGGGGATTTTTGCAGTGGGGATTTAACTTTTACAATTCTTTTTTGTCCGTCAGGGCGTTGAATCCTTATAAGGAAACCACTGCGGACGGGCATTTCTGCGCGGGCGATTCGTTCATCGTTTACCCCGGCGAAAAGGACGTCGAATATTCTTTGAGATATTTCGCAATGCTGAAAGCCTTTGAGGAATACAGACTTCTGAAAACGCTCGAAGGTAAATTCGGCAGAGATTACGTTTGCGGAGTTTTACACGACTACGGGATAAAGGGTATACACGATTATCCGCGGAGCGCGGCAAAACATTCGGAATTCGCGGAAAAACTGAAATCATTGTTAAACTGATTAAAAAGCGGGCGCAGCCGATTGAAAATCGGCTGCGCCCTGAAGTTTGTCGTATATTCGTATAATTAAACGTTGAAACGGAAGAGAACGACGTCGCCGTCTTTCATCACGTAATCCTTTCCCTCGGAACGGACTTTTCCGAGTTCCTTTGCTTTGGTGTAACTGCCTATTTCGAGCAGAAGTTCCCAATCGATACATTCGGCGCGGATAAAGCCTTTTTCAAAATCGCTGTGGATTTTGCCTGCCGCCTGAGGGGCTTTCGTACCCTCTTTTATCGTCCAGGCGCGGGTTTCGTCCTCGCCGGAAGTGAGAAAACTTATCAGTCCGAGCAGTTTATAGGAGGCCTTCACGAGACGGTTGAGTCCGCTTTCTTTAAGCCCGAGATCTTCGAGAAAAACAGCCGCTTCGTCGGGCGGGAGTTCGGAGATTTCCTCTTCCGTTCTCGCACAGATGACGAGCGTTTCGCTGCCTTCTTTCTTCGCGTAATCGGCGACTTCCTTTGCGAGCGGGATATCGTTCGCGTCCTTTCCCATGTCCGCTTCGGAAACGTTAGCCGCGTAAATCACGGGTTTGGACGAAAGCAGGAAAAGTCCGTCCACGTATTTCTGTTCCTCTTCGGTGAGTTCCAACCCTCTCACGGGCATTTCTTTTTCCAGCCTGTCGAGAACTTTTTTGAGTATATCCGATTCGATTTTATACTTTTTGTCGCCCGATTTGATCATCCCGAACGCTTTGTCGTAACGCTTCTGAACGGTTTCGATGTCGGCGAGAATAAGTTCGAGATTGATTATTCCGATATCTCTTATCGGGTCCACGGTGTTTTCCACGTGCGTAACGTTTTCGTCCTCGAAGCATCTCACAACGTGAACGATCGCGTCCACCTCTCTTATGTGCGAAAGGAATTTGTTTCCGAGTCCTTCGCCTTTGGACGCGCCCTTTACAAGCCCTGCGATATCGACGAATTCTATGCTTGCCGGCGTAACTTTTTTGCTGTTATAAAGCGCGGCGAGTCTGGGAAGTCTTTCGTCCGGAACGGCAACCACTCCCACGTTCGGTTCGATGGTGCAGAACGGGAAGTTCGCCGCCTGCGCGCCTGCGTGCGTGATTGCGTTGAAAAGAGTGGATTTGCCGACGTTCGGCAATCCTACGACTCCTAATTTCATATTCTATCTCCTGTCTGTTCGGATATAGCCGCGGCTTCGGTATCGCCGCGGTATATGCTTAAAGTTTATTTTTCTTTATAATTTCACGATAAATTATACAGCAAAAAGTAAAATTATTCAATTCTTTTGTTGCGGTATTTTGCTTTTTATGATAAAATTTATTATTATATTCCGTCCGCGCGGAGAAAACCGCTCGGGCGAGGTTTTAAGAAAACAGATTCAAGGAAGTCAAAATGGATTACAAAAAACACATTGCGGAAAAACTCGCTTCCTGCGGGATAGACAAAGAGGAAATAGAGGCGGCGATAGCCGTTCCGCCGGACAACAAAATGGGCGATTACGCTCTGCCTTGCTTTAAATTCGCAAAGGTTATGAGAAAATCTCCCGTCGCGATTGCCGAAGAACTTAAAAACACGTTCGCCACCGACGACGCGATAAGCGAGGTCGAAGCAGTGAACGGTTACCTCAATTTCAGAGTAAACAGAACCGCGCTCGTCAAAGAAACGCTTGAAAAAATCGCGGAGCAGGGCGAGGCTTTCGGCTCGTCCGATATGGGAAACGGCAAAACGATCTGCATCGACTATTCGTCGGTCAATATCGCAAAGCCCTTCCACATAGGGCATTTGTCCACCACCGTCATCGGCGGCGCGCTTTATCGTATCTTCAAATTTCTCGGTTATAACGCCGTGGGAATAAACCACCTCGGCGACTACGGCACTCAGTTCGGAAAACTCATTTACGCGTATAAACACTGGGGATCGGAAGAGGCGGTGAAAGAGGGCGGAGTTAAGGAGCTCACCCGCCTTTACGTCCGCTATCACAAGGAGAGCGAAAACGATCCGTCCATGGACGACGAGGCGAGAAGTTATTTCAAACTTATCGAAAACGGCGACGAAGAATGTGTTAAACTCTTCAATCTCTTCAAGGAAATCACCCTGAAAGAAGTGGAGAAGATTTACGACGAACTCGACATAAAATTCGATTCTTACGCGGGCGAAAGTTTTTATAACGACAAAATGCAGCCCGTCATCGACGAACTCGCCGAAAAAGGACTTTTAGTCGAGAGCGAGGGCGCGAAGATCGTCGATCTCGAAAAATACGGAATGCCGCCGTGCATTATTTTAAGGTCGGACGGCGCTTCGCTTTACGCAACGCGCGATCTCGCCGCGGCTTGTTACCGCAAAGAGCATTACGACTTCGATAAGTGCCTTTACGTGGTGGCGTATCAGCAGAACCTCCATTTCAAACAGATTTTCAAAGTGCTGGAACTTATGGGTAAGCCCTGGGCCAAGGATCTTATTCACGTGGCTTACGGAATGGTTTCCCTGCTGGATGACAACGGCAATCAGGTCGCTATGAGCACGAGAAACGGCACGGTCGTTCTTTTGGAGGACGTTCTGAAAAAGTGCCACGAAAAGTGCCTCGAAATCATCGAACAGAAAAACCCCGATCTCGAGGATAAGGAAAACGTCGCCCGTCAGGTCGGCACGGGCGCGGTGATTTTCGGCGCGCTCTCCAACAGCAAGATAAAGGACATAGCGTTCAGTTACTCCAAAATTCTCAACTTCGACGGCGAAACAGGACCTTACGTTCAGTACACCGCCGCGAGAATAAAGAGCGTTTTAAGGAAGGGCGGAGCGATCGGAAAATACGAGATCAAAAACGTAAACGAGGACGAATATCAACTTATAGCCCTGCTTTCTACTTTCCCTGACGTCGTTAAGGCGGCGGCGGAAAGGCTCGAACCGTTCTTCGTAACGCGTTACGCGATAGACGTCGCGTCGGCGTTCAACAAGTTCTATTTCGATTGCAAAATCATCGGCGACGACGTTAACGAAACCAATTTCAGGCTTGCGATAAGTTCCGCAACGCTCACGGTTCTTTCGTCCGCGCTCACCCTTCTCGGCATAAAAGTCCCGGAGAGAATGTAATATGGCAGATATGAAAAAACTCGTTATTTTCGACCTCGACGGCACTCTCACCAACACCGTGCCGGACATAGAGGACAACGTGAACAAAACCATGCGCAAATTCGGCTATCCCGAAATCACCGCGGACGAGGCGAGAAGATTCGTCGGCAACGGCGCGAAAATTCTCATCGAAAGGTCGCTTAAAGGCGCCGCGCCCGAAAACTTCGACGAAATAGTCGCGTTTTATAACGATTCGTATAACTTCTGCGGAAGCCCGAAAACCTGCGTTTACGACGGAATGTCGGAACTGCTGAAAAAACTCAAAGCGGACGGTTATCTGCTTGCGGTGGTTTCCAACAAGCCGCAGGACGGAACGACGGAAGTTATCCGCAAGTTCTTCGGCGACGGTCTGTTCGATTACGTTTACGGGCAGAGAGAAGGCGTTAAAACCAAGCCGAGCAAAGAGCCGGTGGAAATAGTTTTAAAGGCTTTAAGCGTTGAAAAACGCGACGCGGTTTACGTGGGCGACAGCGAGGTGGACGCCTTAACGGCGAAAAACTCGGGGCTGTACGGAATAAGCGTTCTGTGGGGTTTCAGAGAAAAGGAATTGCTCGTGGAAAACGGCGCGACGGTTTTCGCCGCCACGGCGAGAGAATTACGCGAAAAAATCGAAAACTATTTTGTAAATCTTTAAAAATATAAATAAAATTTAATATTCGTATAAAAAACCCGAAATGCTGAAACATTCGGGTTTTTCTTGACTTTTTAATCCATTGCGCGTAACATTAAACGCATATTTATGCAAAATCGGTGAGTAAAACAGGTTGACGGCAATAGAAGCGAAAAGTCCGAAGCCTGCGTAAAATGCCGATAGCCGAATACCTCTCGGCTAAAGGAGAGCAAATGAAAAAGAAAAAACTTTTATATTCTGCAATCGTCACCGTAGCGCTTGCGTTATGCGTGGCTTTATGCGTCGGTTGCGGTGAAAAAACGGAAAATTTCAGCGTTTTGTTTAAAGACGGCGATACAACCGTTGCGGAAGTCGTTGTGGAAAGCGGCGCGACCGTAAAAGTCCCCGATTACGGAAAAGACGGTTATAAGTTGGTGTGGATGAACGGCGACGTCGAGTATGATTTCGACGCGCCCGTTACCGGCAATCTCACGCTTACCGCCGCGTTCAGCGTTGAAGGTCACACCGTAACCGTTGTGAATTCCGACGATTCGGTATTGAAAACGCTTACAGTTCCGGACGGAGGTAAAGCGGATCTCGATTCCGTTCATCCGTCGCATCCCTCGAACAACCGCTTGTTTACGTTCAAAGGTTGGGATAAGACGGCGGATAACGTAACCGAAGATATTACGGTTAAGGCTGTATACGATTATAAATCCTTGCCCGAAGATATGTTTAACTTTACCTTGCTCGATGACGGAACTTACGAAATAGCCGTAAAGAACGATAAAGATTTCACCGATTTCGATTTCGGCGGCGAATACGGTCTGCCGTACGAACATAACGGTAAGCCGGTATCGAAAATCGGCGCTTACGGATTCGCGCATTTCCAAAATCTGGGAGATTTGACAGGTTTAACTTATCTTTATGTTCCCGAAAGCGTAAAGGTTGTGGACGCTTACGCGTTTATGCAACAGGAAATCGGGGAAGTGGAGTTTGCGGGACTTGAAGAAATTTATTCTCTGGCGTTTCTTTATTCCAACGCGATAGTAAAACTTCCCGAAACCGTGAATTATATCGAGCCGTACGCGTTTTTCTCTTTCGGGGAATTCCCCGAGGCTATGACGAGCTTTGACGGAAAGATAGTTCTCAGCGCCGATTGCAAGGCTTATTATCAGGATAAACGCGGTGGTATTTATACGGCGAACGGCGAAACGCTTGTTTATTTCAGAAACAGTACGACTGACGGCGAAAGTTACAGTTCGTATTCGATTCCCGACGGCGTGAAATATATTTATCCTGCCGTTTTCTATATGGAATATAATTTGGAATCTATCGTGTTTAAAGGCGATATCGACACCATCGGTTCGGCTTGTTTCTATTCTTCCGGTATCAGTGAATACGATTTCCACGGAACTGTACGCAAAATCGAGGGTAGCGAAACCGTTTATCAGACCAAAGGTTCGGCTTCGGAAGAAAATCTGAAAGAGTTGCGTCAGGGCGCGTTTTCGCATAGTTATGCGATTTCTCAAAGCGATTCCTTCACGCTTCCTTCGGGTCTGAAATATATCGGCGACAACACTTTCTTCGATACGGGCATTAAAGAAGTCCGTCTCGACGGTGTGGAATACGTCGGATTTATGGCTTTCTGGGCAGACACAAGTTACTGGAAGTTGGATACCATTGTCGTTACTAACAGCGATAAATATTATAGTTATGAAGATAAAGCGTTGATTGAACGCGGTACAGGCCCGGAATACAACGGCAAGGCGGGCGACACATTTATGGTTTACGCTTCCTGTTTAAGCGGCGTATCGGGCAAAGAACTGCTTGAAAATACCGATAAATACGTTACCGATACTTTCTGCGTGCCTGACGGCGTTACGGCGTTTCATCCTTACGCCTTTTTCGAAGCGAACTTTATCCGTCACCTCGTATTACCCGAGGGAGTTCGCAGTTTGCCGGCGGGATTCCTCAGCTCGGGAGGCTCTATACATGTCTATGACGACGACGGGAATCTTCTTGAAGAAAAAACTCTCGGGATGGTAGATATCAGTTGCCCCTCGACGTTGACCGAAATCGACGCGTACGACGGCGCGGACAAATGGCTTCTTATAGACGATTATCATAACGCGATAGTGCTGAGAGCGGAGGGCGCGAAAGGTCTGATTTTCCCCAACGGGTGCAATCTCAAAAAGCTCAGCAGTTTCTCCCTTTATATAGAAAAAGACACGTTTGTAATTCCCGCTTCGGTAACCGATTACGCAGGAAATGCGGTTTTCCGCGTGAACGGCGTTATGAAATTCGAAGTGGAAAAAGACAACCCCAAATACGTTGCGTTCGGCGGCTGGTTGTATGAAAAACTCGGCGGTAACGAGCTTAAACTGGTTCAGATTCCATACGATCCCGCCGCAACCGAACTTGTTTTCCCCGAAACGGGAGATTACACGTTGACAGAAATCGGAACTATGGCGTTTAGAATGTTCAGTCTTACGAACCTTGTAATTCCGGATACGGTAAAGAGGATCGACGCCTACGCCTTTGCCGACAGTACGTATGCCAACGTAACAATTTCCGCAAGCGTGGAATATATAGACGATTATGCGTTTATGTACGGTTACGGTCTGGAAAGCGTTACGTTTAAGGGAACCGTTCCGCCTGAAATGGGAAAGGAAGTGTTCTTCTGTATGTTCGACGAAACGCTTGGCGGCACGCAGATAAGCGTTCCGAAAGAAGCTTACGAAACCTGGCTCGCGTTTCTGACAGAGTACGGCAAAAAGTACGGCGTGGAAGGATATTACAACAATATCGTGACAATTTAAGGTTTGAGCGCGTTGATAGATGAATTGCAAGAAAAAATCGATTTATACTTCTCAAAAATCATTGACGAACGGCAAATCGGATATGCTTCTCACAGGTCATCTTATTCTCGGCGAATAAGCAAATAATTTTTGTAAAACAGAGCCGCCGCAATGGAAAAATTTTCCGTTGCGGCGGCTTTTTGCATGGTTTTATTTCGATAAGTCGGGGCTGTTCGCCGCGAGATTATCGCTTTCGTCCGAATCCGCGTCGGCGGGCATAATCGAAGTAAGTTCGGGGTTGTCGGATTTTATCACGTAAATCATTCCGTTGAAAATCTCGCCGAGATTCCGCGCGATTTCCTTTTCCGAAAAGACGCATACCTTCGAGGCGACGAGCGAACAAAGCCCGTAAGAGTAAATCCACATCTGCCTGAAAAGGCGTTCGGCTTGCTCGCGGCTCGCGTTGTAATCTCTCATGATTATGTCGATGTCGTTCTGCTTGCCGAACGGGATAATTTTCTGCGCGGCGTCGAAGTCCGCCTGCCCGGAGGTTTCCTGCATGAAGAGAAGTCTGAAAAGCCGGGGCTGTTCCGAGGCGAATTTAACCCATTGCATTCCGCGTTTTTTATAAGCGGGGTAAAATTCTTCCGCCACCGCCATATACTCGTTGAAAATCTCAACGGCACGGTTTTTAACTTCCGTTTTCAGTTCGTCCATATCCTTGAACAAAGTGAAAATAGGGCAGGACGAACTTCCGAGATATTTTCCGAGTTCTCTCGCGGTAAGGCTTTCGTAACCTTTTTCTTCGATGAGATTCATCGCCGCGGTTATCATCTGATCTCTTGTAAATTTCGGTTTCGGTGGCATTGTTACCTCTGTGTTTTTGCTGTCTTAATATACAATATATAATATTATCTCACTTTTTCCGATGTTTGTCAAATCCGGCATGCCGGACAAGAATAAAACGAACCGTGGTCTGACGGCGAGTTTTTAGGCTAAGACAAGGCACGCGAACTTGGCTATACGAAAAGAGTTCGGATCATTTCGCAGACTTTTTCCTTCATGACGGAATAATCGAGATAATCGTGCGTGTCGTAAACGTATTCGTGCGCGAAAGACTGAATGGAATTCATCGCCAGATGCACGCCCTCTTTCAGTCCTTTCTTTTCAAAACCGAGTTCGCCGAGTTTTGCGTAAATTTTTTCGGTGATTACGTCCTGCAACGCCATAAATTCGTTTTTCACGTCCTCGTCGCTCACTTCGAGAGAGTGAAGCGTGTTGTGAAGATGAGCGTTTTCCTTATGCGTTTTTATCGTCACGTCGATAAATTCAACGATAAGCGCGTCGATATCCAGCGGCAGTTTTATTCCGTCGATTATCTTGCCGAAAGGTTCGGTAACCTTATCGATATATATATTGAGAACGTGGAGCAGAATATCGCGTTTGTCTTTGAAATAACTATATACTATTCCGGTGGAAACCCCCGCGCGCTTCGCAATCTCCTGCGTGTTCGCGCTGTAATAGCCGATTTCGGCGAATAATTCGTAACTCGCGTCGATTATTTTCTGCTTTTTTTCGTTGGACCGCTCCTGTTGCGGCTGTCTTATCGTCTTTTCCATATATCCATTATATAGTATTCCGAAAAAAAAAGCAAGAAAAATTTTATGAATATGAAAAAACATTCATATTTTTACTTGACAACGGAATTCGCTCTTGCTATAATGAATGCGAAATTGAAGTTTTATTCATATTTCAAAAATAAACTAAGCCATAGTTTAGCCGCAGGTGATTGTGGTTTTATACAATCGCCTGAGGCAAAGTGAAAAAGGAGAAAAGGTATGCCTATAGTTTTAGCGCCGACAAATCAACAACTCAGAATAGTCCGAATAGCGGCGGACGAAAAGTTGAAAAAACATCTCGAAAGTCTCGGGATAACGTTGGACGGCGAAATTACGGTTTTAAGTTCGAGCGGCGGAAGCGTTGTAGTTAAGGTAAAGGACGGACGCATCGCCCTCGACGGCAACCTTTCGACGAAAATTTTCGTCGCGTAAGATTTGTAATCAATCAGTTTTGATTAAGGAGATATAAAATGGAGAAAACTCTTAATTTGTTTGAGGTCGGCGAACACGGAACGGTAAAGTCCGTAACCGGCGAAGGCAAAATCAAAAGGCGTCTTTTCGATATGGGAATTACTCCCGGCGCGGACGTTCTTATGAGAAAGAAAGCGCCTTTGGGCGATCCCATCGAGATTACCATAAGAGGCTACGAACTCACGCTTCGTAAAACCGAGGCGGTATGCGTCAATATGGAGGTAAACAAATAATGAAAAGATTTGCCCTGGCAGGCAACCCGAACTGCGGAAAAACGACTCTTTTCAACAGTCTGACGGGTTCTACGGCTCACGTCGGTAACTGGCCCGGCGTAACGGTCGACAAGCGCGACGGCGTTTATAAAAAATGCGCCGAACCCATTTCGATAGTCGACCTTCCCGGTATTTATTCTCTTTCGCCTTACACTCCCGAAGAAGTTATCGCGAGAAATTACGTTTTGGACGAGAAGCCCGATTGCGTCATCAACATCGTCGACGCGACGAACTTAGAGCGTAACCTTTATCTTACCACTCAACTTCTCGAAATAGACGTTCCTATGGTCGTCGCTCTCAACATGATCGACGCCGTTGAAAAAGCAGGCGACAAAATCGACGAAAAAGCCCTTGAAAACAAACTCGGCGTACCCGTCGTAAAGATTTCCGCTCTCAAAGAAAAAGGTCTTAAAGAACTTATGGATAAGGCTTATAACGAGAGCAAGAAAAAGCGCGTAGGCATTACCGTTTTGAAGGATTCGCCCCTTGCGCACGTTATCGGCGACGTAAAAATCGCGCTCGAAGGTCAGAACGTCGCAAACCCGCTGTTCCACGCCGTTAAACTTGTCGAAAACGACGAGATCGAAGTGAAAATGCACAAAGAAACGGTCGGAATGGTCAGCGCATTCAAAAAGACGTTCAACGACGATATTTTCGGCAACGATTTCGAGGCGCTGGTTGCGGACGCGAGATATAAATACATATCCAAGAACTTCGCGCCGGTCGTAACCCGCAAAAACAAAGAAAAATTCAAAACTTCCGCTTCGGACAAGGCGGATAAGGTGCTTACGCACAAGGTTTGGGGTATTCCCATATTCCTCGTGGTTCTGTTCCTTATCTTCCACCTTACCTTCTCCGAAAACCTGTTCTTTATAAACGGATTCGGCGACGGCTGGATGCCCTCTCTTTCCGATAACGAAGCCTTCCTCAAAAAAGACGACGACGGCAACGTCGTTTATGAAGACGATCTCGATTACTACATGACCGAGAACGGCGATTATCTCACCGTCGGAAGCGAAGGCGTAACCGACAACGGCAACGGTACTTATTCCATCGAAGGCGAGGACGGGGAGTTTGTCGCCGACGACGAAGGTCGTCTTGGAAGCCGCGTGCCTGTTCTTAACTACGGCGGAAGATGGCTCGCAACTATTTACGACGGAACGATTTATTCGCCCGGCGTTGTGGTAAACAATATCTGGAACGATATGATAGTCGGCGAAATAGCCGGACGTATTCAGGAAGCCGTAGACGGCAGCGGAATGGCGGACTGGGCGAAAGGTCTTATCAACAACGGTATCATAGACGGTATCACGGCCGTTCTTTCGTTCCTTCCTCCGATTCTTGTATTGTTCTTATTCTTCTCGATTCTCGAAGATTCCGGGTATATGGCGCGTATCGCGTTCATTCTGGACAGAATGTTCCGTAAATTCGGACTTTCGGGAAGAGCGTTCCTCCCGATGATCATGGGCTTCGGTTGTTCCGTTCCCGCAATGATCAACACGAGAACGCTTGCAGACGAAAAAGAAAGAACGGCGACCGTCCGCGTTATCCCGTTCTTCTCCTGCGGAGCAAAACTTCCCATACTTACGGCAGTTGCCGGCGCGCTTGTTATCGGCACGGGTATCAGCGCGGATCTGATTACTTACTCGATGTATCTCTTAGGCGTAATAACCGCAATCGTTTCGGTTCTGCTTATGAGAAACACCTCGCTCAAAGGCGAAACGCCTCCGTTCATAATGGAACTTCCGGCATATCACGCGCCGCAGTTCAAGAACCTTATGGCTCACCTTTGGGATAAAACGAAGCACTTCGTAAAGAAAGCCTTCACGATAATCCTTGCTTCGACGATAGTCATCTGGTTCCTTACTCACTTCGATTTCCAGTGGCATATTCTTGCCGACGAAAAAATCAACGAGAGTATTCTTGCCAAGATATCGATGCTCGTTCAGCCGATTTTCACTCCCGTCGGATTCGGAAGTCAACTCGGCGAATACGGTTGGGTATTCGTTCTTGCGGCGGTTTCCGGTCTTATCGCAAAGGAAAACGTCATCTCCACTTTCGGAACGCTTGCGGCTTGCCTTATCGCTAACCCCGCGATTGCCGCCGAAATCGGACTTGCGAATATCACGAGCGAAGCGGGTGTCGGCGCCGTTAAGGCAATGATTCTTGCAACGGGCATTTCCGTTCCGGGACTCCTCGCGTTCATCGCGTTCAACATGACGACCATTCCGTGCTTCGCGGCGGTAGGTACGGCAAAAGCGGAACTTCAGGATAAGAAACGCTATAAATGGACGCTCCTGTTCTGGATAGCGACGTCTTACGTCGTATCCGCTATGGTTTACACGATCGGATCGTGGTGGTGGACGGCGTTCATCTGGGCGGCGGTTGTCGCGGCGGTCGCTGTAGTGATCGTTATGAGAAACAAAAAACTTGCGGCAAAACAGAACGTTCTTGCGTAAAAGCAAAACGGGTTTGAAATAAGCCTGCAAAACTTTGAACGTAAATAAATTCGGATTGATTGCATAAATTAATCAAAGGAGAGCAAATATGGGCGCTCTGGAAATACTTTTAATAATTGCATGCGCCGGCATTGTGATAGCCGTGAGCGTGACGTCGATAATCAGAAAGAAACAAGGCAAACACGATTGTGATTGCGGCGGCGATTGCGCGCATTGCTCGGCTTGCCGAAACGCGACGAAAAAGAAATAATCTTCCAAAAATAAAAGGACGCTCCCGTGTCGACAGGCTCGGGAGCGTCCTTTTCCGTTGTGTGTTATTTGCGGCTGTGTTTACGCGTTAAACGGCTTATAGAGCGGTTTTTAAGGATTGTTTGAGATTGTTCGATTAAATTTGCGGCTGATTTTCTTTCGCGGCGATAAGGCGTTTGTAGTCGTTTTCGATCATATCCGCGACTTCGTTCCACGTCCTGTACAAATCTTTCCGCGCGTTTGCCGCCACGCGGTTATAAAGTTCTTCGTCCGATAAAATCTCGATTATTCTCTCCGCGTAAGCCTCTTCGGATTGTTCGGCAAAAAAGCCGTTGACGTTTTCCGTAACCGTGCCGGCGGTTTTCGCGCCCTTTAAAAACAGAGTAGGGGTGCTTTGGCAGGCGGCTTCTATCTGTACGAGAGAGTTCGTGTCGTATAAAGACGGGAAGAGAAAAAGTTTTGCTCTCGCGTAGATTTTTTCGAGCGTTTCCTTGCTTTCAACCTTGCCGCAGAAAATTATTTCCTTTTCGAGCCCGAGTTCGCAGGCGAGTTCTTTCAGTTCGTCCTCGTCCTGTCCGTTGCCGACGAAAAGCGTTTTAAAAGCCACGCCTTTGTCTTTAAGAACCTTGAGCGAGCGGATGAGAAAATCGAGATTTTTAAGGAAGTTGATTCTGCCCACGAAGAGGAAAACGAGATCGTCCTCTTTAAGCGAAAACATATCGTTAACGAACTTATACGCCGACATTTTATCTTCAATCGGCGTGTGCGCCGTGGCGTTCGGGCGGATATAACAAGGCGCGGTCAAGCCGTATTCGTCCACGTAAAGCCGACGGATGGCTTCGTTCACGGTGTAACATTCGTCGCACGCGTTGAAAACCTGCATCATCGCGCGCATCGCGAGTTCCACGCTCTTTTTGAGTTTCAGGTTTCTTTCGAAGTCGAGTTTATACTGCGAATGAATGGTCGCGACTACGGGAATCCCGCGTTTTTTCGCGAGCGTTCTGCCTATCATTCCCACGGCGAACGGCGAGTGAATATGCACGACGTCGAGTTCGCATTTTCTCAGTTCGTTCATAAAATTCGCGTCGAGCGCGGGCATCGGCACGACGTAATCGTATTTATCGATCGAAAGCGATTCGCATCTTACCACCCTGTAGGGGTAAACCGAATCGTCGTGCTTCGTCAGTCCGTTGGGGCAGAACACGGTCACGTCGTTTCCCTTTTCGGTTAAAAGCCTTGCGTAATTGTCGACGACTTTGATAACGCCGTCTATCATCGGGTAGAACACGTCTACGAAAAATCCGATTTTCATTTTCCCTCCGTTTCAGTGAGATTTATGGCTTTTGCGTCCGGCGCGGCGGAGCGTCGGGTTTGCTTATTTTGCGAGTTCCGCGTGAGCGGAAAACTCGTTCTGCTTGGTTATTTTGCGAGTTCCGCGTGAGCGAAAAAACTCGTCCTGCTTGGTTATTTTGCGAGTTCCGCGTGCGCGTTCGGCGCAACGAGAACGGTGCTGTAATCGGTGTAAATCACGCTGCCCGCTTTCGCTTTGGGCGGCTTTTTTACGAACCTTTTTTCGGCGTAGTCTACGGGGACTTTGCTCGCGGCTTGCGCTTCCGAATAAAACGCGCATATTTCTGCGGCTTTAACGATAACGTCATCCGGGATTTTGCCGCCCTTGGTTTCGATTATCACGTGCGAGGAGTGGTAGCCCTTCGTGTGAAGCCACACGTCGTTTTTGAACGCGCGCGAAGTGATCCTGTCGTTCTGAACGTTGTTTTTTCCGCATTTAACCACGTATCCGTCCACGTCGAAAACCCTGTACGGCGATTCTTTTTCCTGCTTTTTGCGGAATTTCGGCGGAGGAGTTATGCCTTCGTTTATAAGTTCGTTTTCCACGTCCTCGAAGTCGTCCGCGTTTTCCGCGGCGAGAATTTCCAGCCGCACCGAGCCGAGATAGGCGAGTTCTTTTTCCGTCTGCTCCTTTTGCGGAACGACTATTTCGAGCGCGCGTTTTTCTTTGGCGTATTTTTTGAAATATCTTTGCGCGTTTTTGTTTGGCGTGAGATTTTTGTCGAGGGTTATCTTCACGGGGTTGTTTTCGTCGTAATAATTTTCGAGCGTAACCTCGCTCATCCCCTCTTTGATTTTGTACATATAGGCGGTTATCAATTCGCCTTTCAGCCTGTTTTCTTCATAGTCCTCGCAGGAAAGAATCTTTTCCTTTTCGCCCTGAAGTTTTTTCGTGTTCTTTTTTATCAGACCGTTTATTTTGTCGAGCAGTTGTTTTTGTTTCAGCGCGAAACCTTTTTTAACGTCGCGCGTCGTATAAAAATCGTCCTGTCCGTCGGCTATGGTATCGTAATATTTTTTCTCGCCGGGAACGGTGATATAATCGAAAACGTAAAAATCCCGCAGTTTGCCTTCCCCCGCAACGTTCGGGCGGATAGGCGGGTTGAAATAGAGCGAATAAAGTTTTTCGTATAATCCCCCGTTGTCCTTTTCGCCGGCGCATCTGTGAGCAAATTCGTTCGCTGTGGGGAAGGAAAGCCCCTTGAAATTATTGAATAGAAAATTATCGAGATTGTCGCCGAAAAACGCCGTTAATCGGCTTATAGAGGCGTTTTTATCGGATAAGTCCGCTTTATCCTGCGGCTTTGGGAACTTGTATTCCGCGCCGGATAAGGTAACTCTCGAAGTCGCCACGTCCAAGGGGGCGTTTTTCAGGCAACCTAAAATCAGCCCGTTTTCGGTGAGAATAAGGTTGGAATATTTGCCCATGATTTCCGCGTAAAGAATCTTTTTCACGTTATCGCGGAAGTCGTTCTTGCAGGCGAACGTAAGGGCGATTATTCTTTCCGAGCCGAGTTGTTCGACCTTTTCTATCGTTGCGCCTAAAACGTGTTTGCGCATAAGCATGCAAAAGTTGGGAGCGACTTTCGGGTTCGGTTTTTCTTTCGAGATAAACCCGACTCTGCAGTTTTCCGCGTTGGAAGAAAGGACGAGCGTCCGCGTTCCGCGCGAGGTGTAAACGAGAAGATAAACGTCGTCCTTGTCGGGTTGCGACACCCTGTTTATTTTCGCGCCGCGAAGAATTCCGTCGAGTTCGGCGGCTGCGTGATGAAGCGTGAATGCGTCCTGCGGCATAATTTCCTCCTTTTTGTTTGCGACAAATTTATTCCGCCGCCCGCAAAAATACGGTTTCCGGGCGACCTGTACGGTACGATATAACACAATTATATATTTTTTTTAAATAAAAGCAAATTTTATTGATGGAAAAATTTGCAAAATAAAATAAAATGTGTTAAAATAGCACCACGCACAGAAAACATCAAGGAGCAATTATGAAATACACTTTTGAAAAAGGCGAAAAGAGTTCGGTAAAAATCACCGTTACGCTTACCGCGAAAGAATGGGCGGCGATGCAGGATCAGGCCTACGAAAAAACGAAGGGCAAATATCAGTTGCCGGGATTCCGTAAAGGACACGTTCCCAAGTCCGTCATCGAACAGAGTTACGGCAAGGGCGCGTTTTACGAAGAGGCGATCAATCTCGCTTTCGCCAAGTATTATTACGACGTACTCGAAAAAGAGCCGACCATCGAGCCTATCGACAGACCCGACGTGGGCATCGACAAACTCGACGACAAGGGGCTTACCTTCACCGCGACCGTACCCGTTAAACCCGAAGTTAAACTCGGCGATTATAAAGGTATAAAGATTGAAAAAGTTGAGTATAATGTTAAGGACGACGACGTTACGAGCGAAGTCAACAGACTTCTGGAACAGCACGCCGCCGAAGAAAACGTCGAAGGCAGACCCGCTAAAGACGGAGATATAACCGTCATCGATTACAGCGGCAGCATCGACGGAGTCAAGTTTGCGGGCGGCACCGCCGAAAAGCAGAACCTCACGCTCGGCAGCGGAATGTTCATTCCCGGATTTGAAGAACAGGTCGTCGGAATGAATATCGGCGAAACCAAGGATATCACCGTTAAGTTTCCCGACGATTACGGCGCGGAAGAACTCAAGGGCAAAGACGCCGTGTTCACCGTAACTCTTCACGAGATAAAGGAGAAGAAACTTCCCGAACTCACCGACGAATTCGTAAAGGAAAAAACGGGCAGCGAAACGGTCGACGCTTATAAGGCGAGCGTCAAGGAAAAACTCGAAAAAGCCAACGCTCAGAGAGCGGAGAGAGAAATCGAGGACAAAATCATCAAAGCGATAACGGATAAGAGCGAAGTCGAAATTCCCGACAGCCTTGTGGAAAGAGAAATCGACAACATGGTTCAGCAAGCCTCTTACAGACTTATGTATCAGGGGCTGAAATTCGAGGATTATCTCAAATACACCAACCAGACCATGGAAGCGTACAGAGAAGGTCTTAAAGATTCGGCTAAGGATCACGTGAAAACTCAACTCGTAATCGACAAAATTCTCACCGACGAAAAAATCGAAGCAACGAAGGAAGACGTCGACGCGAAGATTGCCGAACAGGCTCAGTCGGTCGGAAAAGACGCCGTAGAATACGCGAAAACGATGAGCGACAAACAACGCGGCTACATCGAAAACGGCGTGGTTATCGATAAACTCTTTAAGTTCCTTAAAGAAAACAACACAATTGCTTAATATCGCGATGAAAGAGGCTGTTAAAATCCGATTTAACAACCTCTTTTAAATCAAAAGGAGAACAATATGGCTTTAATACCTATGGTTGTCGAACAAACCGACAGAGGCGAACGTTCGTACGATATTTATTCCAAACTTCTCGAGGAGAGAATTATTTTCATTACGGGAGAAATCAACGACGCGGTTGCCAACACCGTCGTCGCCGAACTTTTGTATCTCGAAGCGAAGGACAGCGCAAAAGATATCGACATATATATCAACAGCCCCGGCGGAAGCGTCACTTCAGGGCTTGCCATTTACGACACGATGAACTTCATCAAATGCGACGTTTCCACGATCTGCATAGGAATGGCGGCGTCCATGGCGGCGTTTCTGCTTTCGAGCGGCAAAAAGGGCAAACGTTACGCTCTTCCGTCGTCCGAAATAATGATTCATCAGCCGCTCGGCGGCGCGCAGGGGCAGGCGAGCGATATCAAAATTCAGGCGGAGCATATTCTCGCGCTCAAAAAGAAACTCAATTCCGTTCTCGCCGCGAACACCGGCAAACCGATCGAACAAATCGAAAAAGATACCGACAGAGATAATTATCTTACGGCGGAGGACGCGCTCGGATACGGACTTATAGACAAGATTTTTTATAACAGATAATTGCGGCTAATTGCGGCGGCTTATCAACCGGCAAACCGGACGATAAACCCGGGCGAAAGCCGGACGATAAACCCGGGCGAAAGCCGGATGATAAAACCGGACGATAAGCCCGACAAAAAGCAATATCTGTTTTCTGCCGAAAGGAGGTTCAAATGGCTAACAATCATGTCGGCGGCGAGGACGATCGCCGTTGCTCGTTTTGCGGAAAACCCAAGGAACTCGCGAAGAAACTCATTGCCGGTCCCGACGGGGTTTATATCTGCGACGAATGTATAGATATCTGCAAGGAAGTTCTTGAACGCGAGGAGAAAAAAAATCGCGACGAGGACACGCGGCTTTTGAAACCGCACGAAATCAAAGCCGAACTCGACAAATATATCGTCGGGCAGGACAAAGCGAAAAAGGTTTTATCCGTCGCGGTGTATAATCATTATAAAAGAATACGTCTTAAAAACGAGAACAAGGACGACGATACGGAGATAGAAAAAAGCAACGTGCTTCTTTTAGGGCCTACCGGGTCCGGCAAAACGTTGCTCGCGAGAACTCTCGCGAAAATTCTCAACGTTCCGTTCGCCGTTGCGGACGCGACAACGCTCACCGAAGCGGGTTACGTCGGCGAGGACGTGGAAAACATTCTGTTAAAACTTATTCAGAACGCCGATTACGACGTGGAAAAGGCGCAGAAAGGCATAATTTATATCGACGAAATAGATAAAATCGCCAGAAAAAGCGAAAACGTTTCCATCACGCGCGACGTCAGCGGCGAGGGCGTTCAACAGGCGCTTCTCAAAATAATAGAGTCCACCGTGGCGTCCGTTCCCCCGCAGGGCGGAAGAAAGCACCCGCAGCAGGATTTTATAAGGATAGACACCACGAATATCCTGTTTATCTGCGGCGGCGCGTTTGTCGGGCTTGACAAAATCGTAGGCAAGCGTCTGGACAGTTCGTCGCTCGGCTTTGCCGGCAAACTCAAAACGACCGAGGAAGATTCGATCGCTTATATCGACGAAATTCAGCCGCAGGATCTTACGAAGTTCGGGCTTATTCCCGAATTCGTAGGAAGAATGCCCATCGTGGTGGGGCTTCACCCGCTCGACGAAACCGCGCTCGTGAAAATTATGACCGAGCCGAAGAACGCGATAATCAAACAGTATAAAAAACTCGTCGGGATAGACGACGTGGAACTTGTCGTTACGGACGACGCCGTTCTGGAAGTGGCGAAAAAGGCTATCGCTTTGAAGACGGGAGCGAGGGGCTTGAGAACGATTTTCGAAAATCTGATGCTCGACAGCATGTACGACATTCCTTCGGAAGAGGGCGTGGAAAAAGTGATTATCGACAAAGACGTGGTTCTGGGCAAAAAATCGCCCGAAATCATCAAAAAGGACATCGCCTGAGAAAAACAGGACGTCGCCCGGGGCGAACTCGTTTCGGGTTAATCCGTCGCCCGGGGCGAACTCGTTTCGGGTTAATCAGTCGTCCGGGCGGTTTTAAGTCCGTTATATCGATAAACGACCGGCGGCGGAATTTGCGTTTTTTCGCAAATTCCGCCGCCTTTTACGTCTTTCGGCAAGCCTTTTGTCGGATTTATCGATAAAAAAAATATAAATTTGAAATTTATCATTGACAAATCGGGAAGCGTTTAGTATACTATCAATATAATCAGAAATAAAATAGAGTAAGTATATGCTCTTTTTATATTCGAGGGAGGGTTTCAGATGAACGTCGACGAAAACGTAAAAGCCGACGCTTTCGGTCAAAGACAGGCTAAACACGGTCTTGTTCTGGCGGAAGGCGAAAGAATCGTTGATAGTTTCGATTACGACTGTTACGCGATGCATGACAAATCGAACAGCACCATGGTAACGGAAACGACGGTGATGCTCACAAACAAAAGGCTCATTCATTCCGCTTATTCCGAAAGCGGAAAGAGGACTGCCAAGAGAAACGTGGAGATCCCCGTTGACAGAATCGACGGCGTTTCCTCTTATTTCAAAACCGCGAAACGCTATTGCGTGTGGGGGATAGTCGTTCTTTCCGTTCTTGCGGTTGCGTTCCTTGTCGCCGGCATACTTTCGGTTGCGGGCATTATCGGTACGGTTATCGACGCTACGGCGGATATGCTGATCGCGTTCGGCGCGTGCGTGCTTGCCGTTGTGGGGATAATTCTTTCGATCGTTTGCGCGGGCAGCAGAATGTGCTTCGGCGTGACGGTTTACACGAAAGATCGCCCCGACGTTCCGTGCAGAGTTATGTGCATCAACAAAAAGAGCGGATATCTTGCCGACGTTCTCGAAAAAGACGATTCATGCCTCACGGCGGATATGGTTGAAGCCGAAAGTATGGTTCACGCGCTTTCAAACGAGATTATGCAGATAAAAATCGAAAACGAAGCGGAGGAAATGAAAGATGGAAACAATGTTGGCTAAGGACGAAATTCTTATTAAACAATATGATTATGCGGTTACGAAGTCCAAGCATGACACCGTTATGCACAGCGTCATCGTCACGGACAGAAGAATCATCTCTCAGGAGCAGGGCGGAAGATCTTTCGAGCGCGACGAAATGCCTATCGACCACGCCGATTACATATTGACCGACTTCGACAGTTATAAAAGATCGGTTGTCCTTTCGGTATTTCTGTTCGTTCTGAGCGTTCTGCTCGCCGTGGGCGGATTTGTCTGGAGCAGATTCGTCGAAGGTACTTACTGGTTTTTAATTCCGTCGGGATTAGCGGTCGTCGCGGTGATTTTCGCCGTCATCGCTCTCGTCGTTTCGCTTACGAAAAACGGCGCTTCGGCTGAACTTGAAATCAGATCCCGTCAACCCGTTTACGAACTTCTCAGTTTCAGCGCGAACGGAATGAAGCCCTCGAAACGTATCGAAAAACTCAAAATCAGAGTCGACAAAGAGGTTGCCGAACAAATGCTCAACGAAATCGGCGCGTTGATTCTGGAATACAGAAAGAAATAATAGCAATATATAATATATCGTCGGTTTTACCGGCAAAAGGCGGCGTCCGAAATTTTTCGGACGCCGCCTTATTTTAGCCTTATTGTTTGATGAGGTTCAGATTCGTTTTACGCCAGTTCAGCGGCGACATTCCGTATTCCTTTTTGAACGAGTTGATATAATTGCTTTGATTCGAATAACCGAGCGTCTGCGCGATGTCCGAAACGGATAGGTTCGTGTTGAGCAGAAGCGTGGTGGAATAAGCCATTTTCTGGCGGTTTATATATTGAATAAGCGTACAGCCGAAATATTCTCTGAATTTGCGGCAGACGTGACCGTGGCTGTATCCCGTTCTGTCGATGAGTTCTGGCAGAGAAGAAAAGGGCGAATCGAGAACGGAAGAGGTGGTTACGTTGAGTTTCGACAGCATATCCAGCAGCCAGTCCGGCGTTTGTCTTGCAGGGTAATAACGCGTTTCCGCGTAAGCCGCCAGGGTTTCCATGATGAGGCAGTTGTGAAGAACGTTCACTTCATCCTGAGAGTTGCTGTTGCGGACGGCGGTAATCTTCGCGGCGGTTGCTTCTATGGAGTCGATATGCGTTTTGTCTATCACGCAGGTGACGGGAACTTCGCTGTTTATCAATTCGTCGTATAATCCCTCGTGGATAATATCCGCAACTTGCCGCATTTTTTCATCCGAAACGTAGATGTCGCGATAGACGGTGGGCGTTCCTTTCAGGTTTACGTAATGAATATCGGAAGGTCGGATAATTGTGAGAGAGCAGGCTTTCAGGTTGATATCTCCGCTGTCGAAATGGTTGACGTATTCGCCCTTTATCGAAACGGTTAACTCCCAGAAAATGTGGCAGTGCCGCTCGATATCGTGGTTAAAAATTAACTCTGTGTAAAGCCCGTTGATGAGATTAAAATTATAAATAGGATAATTTGAATTTTTTGTCATTATTTTCTCCCTTCATATCCTTATATTTGTTATTATAATACAAAAATCAACGTATATCAAGGAAAATTACGGAAAAATAATATGTTAAAAATTAACATTACTCTGACGGGAAAATATCAAAAAAAAACAATTAAAGAACGCAAAAACTTATCGGAACGCGGCGCGGTTTTAATTTGAGCGGCGAAAAAATGTTAATTATTCACACATTATTGCAAAAAAAAGAAAAGACATTGCGCATATAAGCGGTTACAATAAAAATATAAAAATCCGAAACGGCATTATAATGCCCCGCGGACCGCTCGTTGTCACGACCGGTCCGCGGGGCGCGGGAGAATATCATGAGGCTTACGGGGAAAAGAATGAAAAACACAGCGATCGCGTTCGCGATTTTTCTCGCTTTGTGTTTTTCGGTTTTCGCAGGGTTGTCTTTTACGGAAGCGAAAGCGGACGGAGCGACGAGCGGATCGGGATCGTATGCGATTGCGAAAATGGATAAATCGGGCAGAGTGGATCTTGATCTCGTTATAGAAAAAGACAGGATTCCCGCATATCTTGCGGATAGCGAGAGTTTTAACGCTTACGTTAACGAAAGCGTTAAAATTCTCGTCAACAATTCGGCCGACAACGACACGCTCTCGGTGAAATACGTAAAGGATAAAGGAAACTCTTATAACGTAGGAATCAGAACGAGAAGGCTCAGCGCAAGGCTCACGAGCGCGTGGAACTGGTTTGCCTGGGATAAATTTTCGTCTTTCGCGAACAGTACGAGCGCGAACTTCCCCGAGATAGAGGACGTCGCGGACGGTTATCTCGTCAAATCGCTGATGAAGGTAAAAGGCTCTCTCCCGATAGGACAATATAAATTATTGCAGAACAACAACGTGAGTATTCTTCCGACCGACGCCGCGACCGGAAAAACGATGACGACGAAGGAATTTGCGACGATCGCCGAAAAATCCTCGTCGAAAACGTATATGGGAATGTTCCGCCTTGCGGGCTTAGGGTTTCTGGACAAAATAACCCTCGAACTTCCGGGCAAGGTCGCTTACGTTTCTTCCGTCGGCGTAAAGGTTAAGGGCGATAATAAAATCGAGATTACCTCGTTTAAAACGCAGGCGAACGTCGTCGGTTACGATTACGTCGTTGACGAAAACGGACGGATAACTTACGGCGACGACGGGAAACCCGTTAAAATCGAAGATATCGGCAGAAAAGAAATCGATTACATGCTCGGTTACTTCGTTTACGAAGAAAGCCCGAACTATCTGCTCATCGGTTGCCTTGCGGGCGCGGGAGCGATTCTTGTCGGACTTCTGATTTTCTCCATAGTCACGGGCAGAGCGAAAAGGTTCTTCCGCGGAGAAAAATTCGCTGGAATCAAACGGCATAAAATGATTTATTTAATGCTTATCCCGAGCGCGATTCTCGTGATAACGTTCTGTTACGTGCCTATGTTCGGCGTGCTGATTGCCTTTAAGGACTTCACGCTGACGGACGGCTTCATCGGAAGCGAATGGGTGGGGCTTAAATACTTCAAACACATAGTTCTCGGCGCGGACGAAAACGTTTTTCTCGTTTTCAGAAACACAATTTATATCGCGCTCATAAGGGTTGCCACCAACTTCCCCGCGATTCTCATTTTCGCGCTGATGATCAACGAAATTTCGTCGGGCAAAGCGAAATCGGTCGTAAGGACGGTATCGTATCTGCCGAACTTCATTTCCTGGATCGCCGTAGGCGGTATGGCGCTTTCCATTTTCTCGATGAACGGCGGACTTTTAAACAAAGTAATCTCCGCGATAAAAGGCGAAGCGTTCGTTAAGGACTGGTACTCCGAAAATACCACGATATGGTGGATTTTCCTCGCGTTCTCGTCGATGTGGAAATCGCTCGGCTGGGGAACTATCATTTATATGTCCGCGCTCGGGTGCATAAATTCCGAACTTTACGACGCGTGCAGTATAGACGGCGGCGGAAGATTCCGGAAAATCATCACCGTTACGATTCCGGGGATAGCAAACGTGATAATGTTGCAACTCATCATGGACGCGGGCAACCTTATCCGCGACAACTACGAACAAGTGCTTGCGTTGACTAACGGAAGCCAGTATTTAAACGATTCCACTTACATAGTCGGCTCGATGGCGTATTCCGCGGTAATGGGCGGTTCTGGCTACGCGATGGCTACGGCGTTCGGATTGATTCAGGGCGCGATAGGGCTTGTGCTTGTTATCCTGACAAACGGAATAGCCAAGAAAACGGACAACGAAGGGGTGCTTTGATACTATGAAAAGAGATTTTACGTTCGACCGCCCCTTCGAACAAAAACCTTACGGCGGCGGAAGTTGCGCGATTTTCAGAAAAATCGCCTGCGTGGGCGATTCGCTCGCCTCGGGCGAACTTGAAATCGTAAGAGGAGAAGAAAGAAGTTATCTCGACCTTTACGATTATTCCTGGGGACAATTCCTCGGGAGAATGACCGGAGCGAAGGTTTACAATTTCTCGCGCGGCGGAATGTCCGCTTTGGAATACATGGGCGGCTGGGCTGAAGAAAACGGTTGCTTCGACGAAGAAAAGAAATGTCAGGCTTACGTAATCGCGCTCGGCGTCAACGACCTGCTCAATATGGGGCAGGAAGTAGGCGGCGTTGCAGATATCGGCGGCGATAAAAATACTTTCGCGAGGTATTATTCCGAAATCGTGCTGAGATACAAAAAAATCGAGCCGAACGCAAAATTTTTCTTCGTTACCATGCCGCGGCAGGAAATCGACGACGCGGAAAGAACGAAGAAAAAGGAACAACTCGTAAGGTTTCTCTATGAACTGAGCGAAATGCTCCCGAATTGTTACGTTCTCGATTTTTATAAATACGCGCCCGTATACGACGCGGAATTCGTAAGAAAGTATTTTTACAACGGACATATGAACGCATCCGGTTACAGGCTGACCGCCGAATATATGGTTTCGGGAATTCATTCGATCGTTGAGGCTTTTCCCGAAGAATTCGAGGACGTTCCGCTTATAGGAACGGAGCATCACTATCTTATGGAAAACGACAAAGGAGAGAAAAGATGAAGAAATATAAGAGCGACAGAGCGTTCGATATCGTGAACGGACTCATAATCGCGATTTTATGCGTAACGTTCATTCTGCCTTTCTGGATGATGATTATCAGTTCGTTCACCGAGGAAATTTCTCTTAGGGTGAACGGCTATAAACTTTTTCCGTCGGCGTTTTCCGCGGCGGGATACGAGTATATTTTCTCGTCCTCCGATTACAATATTCTGAGGGCGATAATCAACTCGGTGATAATTTCCGTTTCGGGGACGGTTCTTTCCGTCGCGGTTTCGCTCATCACCGCTTACGCGCTCAGCAAAAAGTACGTGGTCGGCATCAAGGGAATCAACGTGTTTTATATAATAACGATGTTCTTCGCGGGCGGCACCATTCCGCTTTACCTCGTTATCAGGGGCATCGGGCTTTACGACACGATCTGGGCGCTTATCATTCCGAGCATGTTCAGCCTTTATCATATCATTCTGGTGAGAAGTTATTTTTATTCGCTTCCCGCCGCGCTCGAAGAAGCCGCGATGATCGACGGCGCGAACGATTTTAAAATTCTCGTGAGCGTGTTCCTGCCGATATCCGTGCCGATGGTGCTTACGATAGCGTTCTTTATGTTCGTGGACAGATGGAACAGTTGGATGGACGCGCTTTTATACCTCGGTCAGAGCGAAAAGAGCAAATCTTTGCGCCCGTTGCAGTTTGTGCTTAAACAAATTCTCGAAAACTCCGAAAATTCCGGCGGGTTGGACGGTTCTGCCGCCATCACCCCCGTTCTTTCCGCAAAATCGGCGGCGGTTGTCATAGCGATCGCGCCGTTGCTCGCGATATTCCCGATTATCCAGAGATATTTCGTGAACGGAATCACGATAGGGGCGGTTAAAGGATGAAATTCGCAGGTAAATTGCTCGTTGCCGCGCTTGCGGAGCAAACGCGGGCGGCGGATTTACGCTTCCGCTTGCGGCTGTTGCGGCGATTATTTACGTAAAAGCAAAAAAACCAAAAACAATAAAAACAAACAAGGAGAGGAAAAGATGAAAACACTCAAAAAAATCCTTTGCGCAGTCACGGCGATGATCGTGGCGATAAGTTTCGCGGCGTGCGGAAAGACAGACGCTTCCGTCGGCGAAAGCAGTTCTCAGCCGATCGAAAGCAACTCGACTTCGGGCGGGACGAAATACGATCCCGCAACTCGCCCCGCGGGCAAGAAAATAGTTATTTATTGCGGCGGTTCTTCCGAATACAGCGTGGTTAAAGGCACGGAAGAAAAAGTCGTTAAAAAAGCGGTGGAGGACGCGTATTACGCCGACACGGGCATTTCGCTCGATCTCGACGTTCAGTATCTCGGCACGAACATGCAGAGCGTTCTTGCGAACAGCCTCGTGGCGCACGATCAGGTGGATATCGTCGTTTCTCACACGAGATTCGATTCCGGTATCGACGATTACGCGATCGGTCAGGGCATTTACTATGACCTCGGAAGGCTTATAAGCCGCTACGGGACGAACATCTCCGAAAAGACCGATCTCAACACAATGACCACGTTTACCGAAGAAATAGTGGGTATTCCGTCTTACGTAAACCCTTATAAACACGGAATTCTCGTGAGAAAAGATTATATGAGAGCCGTGGGTTACACCGACGACGCCGCCGAAGCGCAGGAAAAGGGGCTTACCCTTTTAACCACGATCGAACAGTTCGAGGATATGTGCAAAAAGATGAAGTCCAAAAACGTTACGGGGCAGGACGAAGATTCGGCTTATTCCGTGAGCGGCGCGATCTGGGATATCGAAAAGGTGTTCACGGGCGCGTTCTCGAACGCGGGTTATTTCTTCTACGGCGAAACGCAGAACGAAAAAGGCGAAACGATAATCGCGCCCGGTTTTGCTCAGGAGGGCTTCAAGGATCTTCTTCAGATGGAATACAGATGGGTTAAAGACGCGAAGATTCTCCCGAGCGACGCGAACACTCAGTCGCTCGAGGCTTCGGAAGGTCAGTTTATTTCCGGGCTTACCGGCGTGTTTATGACCGATCCCACCGTCTCTCATCTTATAAAAGTGGCAAGAAAGACCAAAGCGTTGAACCCCGAGGCGGAATTCACCGTTTTAGGCCCTCTCGCGCAGGAAAAAACTCCCGAAAAGAAAGGCTTTATGCGTCTTTCCACAGGTTACAAGGCGGCGGTCGTTATGAGTACGTCCAAAAACGCCGAGGATATCGTGAAATACGTGAATTGGATGTATTCCGACGTTAAGAATTACAACCTCTGCATGTACGGCGTTGAAGGCGCGCATTGGGTGAACAACGGCGACGGAACGTATTCTTATCCCGAGGGTAAAGAATCGTACCTTACGAAAGCGCCTTATTCCGGAATCTTCGCGCTCGTCGAAAACCAGAATATGTCAGACCTGCTTTACAGCGGATATACCGAGCAGGAAAGAGGCTGGATAACCGCTTCGAGAAACAAAGACCTTTACGTCGATAACGATATTATCGATTATATCCTTCCGAGAAACGCGGGTATGTCGACGTTACATTCGGCATCTCTCAACATGTACTGGAACGGCGTAGCCGCATCCGCGTGGTCGGGCAACGCGAATCCGTCGAGAACGAGCAACATGAATCCGAATCTCACTTACGCGGAGTATTACAGACAGGAATATCTCAAGGAGGACAAGGAATATCTCGACTTTTTGACTCAGCAATATAACCTGATGAAACAGTTGAGAGGTTAAACCCTACAGGCAGAGGAAAATCACTATGTGGATTACGGTAATTGCGATCCTGATATATCTCGAAATTCTGCAGGTCGGCTTGTTCTTTATGCTTAAAGGCTCGGCGGAAAAACCGGGATTATCGATCTTTATCCCCGTTTACGGACTGAAATACATCACGCGGACGGGCAAAATAAAAATATTGAGCGTTCCCGTGGAAAAGCCGTTCGGCTTTTTCGCGGAACTCCTCGTCATCGCGTTTCTTTGCGCGCTTTACTGGAAGTGGGGCGTGGATAACCTCACGATTAAGGCGTACACCTGGCTCGGGCAGATTATGCTTCTTCCCGTCGTCATCTGCCTCGGATTGTGTTATCTTGCCGTGGTGAAGTCCGCGTTGAACGTCTGCGGAAGTTTTTCCGGCCGGAAAAGAGTTGTCTGCGCCGTTTTGTCCTTCCTTATTCTCCCCGTGCCGTTCATTTATTCGGCGAAGGGATTTTCAAAGTAATATATCGGAGAAAATGATGAAAAAGTTATTGTATTGGTTAATGGCGGTCGTTCTGGCAACGACTTCGCTGGCGTGTTCGGCGTCCTGCGGCGGAGGGAATTCCGCGTCCGAAAAAGAACGGGAATCGGAAACGACGTCCGAAACCGGTTCGGAAACAATCCCCGGCGGCGATTCGTCGTCATCGTCGGGAGACGACAACGTGACTTACGTAGACGTTCCGTCCGCTCCCGTTTACGCCGAAATCGATTACGGCGGCTATACGACTTATTATTTCGACAGCGTTTCCGGCGACGACGGAAACGACGGAACGAGCGAAGCCACGCCTAAAAAGACGCTTGCCGCGGCGGAAGCGGCGGTGGACGGGGCGACAGAGGGCTTGCGTATTCTTTTCAAGGGCGGCTCTGTGTTCGAAGGGCGTTTAACGCTCCGGAATTTTGTTTCGTCCAAGGAAAAGCCTCTTTACGTCGGCAGTTACGGCGACGGGCGCGCGATAATAAGCGCGGATGCGGGCGCGGCTGTCAGTCTTCTCGGCGACAACGCGAGAATTTTCGACCTCGAAATTAAAAATCCGAAAGGCTCGCAGGGTGTTCGCGTCGAAGCGGCGAAAAACGGCGTTTCCGAAAACATCGTCGTGGAAAACTGTTACGTACACGAAGTGGGCTGGAATTGGGAATACGATTTCGGCGTGGAGGCGTTCGCAAAAGGCGAGGGCAACACGAAGGATATCGTGGACGTGAAAAAAGTCTGCCCCGATAAGAGTTACCATTATTCGACGTGCGGAATTTATTTCGTCGCGCCCAAGGGCGACGGTCAGAATTACAGAATGTTCAGAAACGTCTGGGTTATGAATAACAAAATAACCGAAACGGGCAGAGCGGGCATTATCTTCGACAGCAGTTGGCAGTCGGGCAACGGTTGCGGCTGGGGCGGCGTGAATAAATACAGAAGCATGGACGACGGCTGGTATCCGCCGGAATTCGTCGTGATAAGCGGCAACGACGTTTCTTACGTCGGCGGCGACGGAATAGTTCCCATCGGCGTTCAGGATTGCTGGATAGAGCATAACACCGTTATTCATTCGGCTATTTTAGGCAGAGCGGGCAACGCCTGCGCGGGTATATGGCCCGTCAACGCGAGAAGAGTTTACATTCAGTATAACGAAGCGGGATATACCCATCTCGATAACGGTTGCACGGACGGCGAGGGTTTCGATATAGATATCGGCTGCTCGGAGATTTATTTCCGGTATAACTACTCGCACGATAACGCGGGCGGCGGCTTGCTTCTTTGCAACATTCATTCTCAGATGCCTTTGTACGACGAAAACGGTCGCCCCGTTATGGACGAAGAAACGGGCAGACAGAAAACCTTCGAGGACAGAGGTTATTGGGATAAAGTCTACATCCGCAACAACGTTTTCGCCAACAACGGCGCGAGCGGAACAAACGCCGCGTTCCTCGTCGTTTCGAGCGATTGTTATAACGCCGTTTGCGAAAATAACATAGTCGTGATGAAAAAGGGTATGTTCTCTCAGAATCTCATCACCACGGCGGACTGGGGAAAAAGCGGCAAACAAAAAGGTTTTGTTTTCAGAAACAACATTTTTTACAGCATAGGCGAACAGTATTCTCAAATCGATATGTCCTATTCCGAGGATTACGTTTTCGAGAATAATCTTTACTGGAATTTCCCCGAATCTTTCTTCGACGAGTGGAACGGAATCACGGACGCCTCCGCAATTCTCGATCTGAATCCGGGCATAACGCTCCCCAAAGACAGAAACGGTTATTCGGTCGCGGCAGCGTTCAGACCGACCAACGCGGAAGTATTTTCAAAGGGTAAAAAACTTCTTTCGCTCAACCGCTATGATTTTGCGGGCGTAAAAGCGGAAGGAAAGAATTATCTCGGCGCGTTTTGCGCCTGAAAAGGAGAAACATGTTCGATCAGAAACCGAGAGAATTCGATTTCTCGGCCGCAACGTATAGTTCGTATTATTTCGACGGCGTAAGCGGTAACGACGATAACGACGGCAAAAGCGAAAAATCGCCTTTTAAAAGCGTTGAAAAACTCAACGAAATTCTCGCGCTTAAAGAACCGCTTAAAGTTTTTCTGAGGCGCGGAAGCGTTTTTCGCGGAAAAGTGGTTGTCGGCGGCATGGCTTCTCATAAAGGTATTCCCCTCATCGTATCTTCTTACGGCGACGGCGCTTTACCCGTTATCGACGGCGACGGCGAGGACTGCGCCGTGGAAATCTCGCGCGGGTACGCGTTTTTTTCCGAGACGGAAGTGACCAACCCGAAAGGTTTGATAGGAATATTCGTCAAAGTGAAAGAAGCGGGAAGTCTTGAATATCTTACCATACGCAACTGCGTGGTAAGGGACGTCAATTTCAACTGGATTTACGACAAAAGCGAAAAGGAAATCGATATCCGCGATATCGATCCGGAAAGCGTTTGTCCGCAGAAAAGATTTTATTACGAAACGGGCGGGATAATATTCCTTGCGTCCGACGAGGCGGGAAAACCCTGCAATTATCGCGACGTGAAGATAACGGATAATTTCGTAACCCGCGTTTCGAGAAGCGGAATTTTCCTCACGGGCTTATGGATTCGCCGCCCCGGAACGTGCTGGGGCGTTAACCCCTATTTCAGCGACGACAAAGGCTGGTATCCCTCCGAAAGAATTGAAATTTCGCGCAATAAGGTGACTTACACCGGCGGCGACGGCATAGTTCTCATCGGTTCGGTACATTCTCTTATCGAGAGAAACGTATCATGTCATTCAAACTATCTCGGCAGAACGGGCAACGCAAACGCCGGAATCTGGCCGATAGGCTGCAAAGATATCGCGATCCGTTATAACGAAGCCGCTTATTCTCATCTCGAACACGGCGGGTTGGACGGAGAAGGATTCGATATCGACATCGCGAACGAAGACGTTCTATTTGAGTATAACTACGCGCACGATAACGACGGCGGGGCGATTCTTTTATGCAACGCCGAAACAACTCAGCCGCTGTTCGACGAGAACGGAAAACCCGTATTGGACGAAAACGGCAAACAGAAAGAATACCGCGCGCAGGGCGTGTGGAGAAGAGTGACGATAAGAAATTGCGTTGCCGTGAACAACGGAAAAACGCCCGAAAATCCGAATTTTATCCATTTTTCAAGCACGTGCAGGGAACTCACGGTCGAAAACAACACCGTGATAATGCGCGAGGATCTCGATAATCAGATGATCGTGAGAACGGCGGATTACGCGAACTGCGGCAGGCAGGACGATCTCGTTTTCCGCGGCAATCTGTTCTACGCGCCCGTCGAAAAGAATTGCTCGTTTTTTATGGACTTCTGCGATCGTTTCGAGTTCGATGGAAACTATTATAAAAACACGGGCAGCGATTGCGCGGCTACGGCAAACGAAGAATATCCCGAATTGTTTTCGGGCAGAATTTTTCTCCCGTCTTCGCTCGACGGCTTTGAAAACGCCGAAAAAATCGCGACGCAGACAAACGGAATCACCGTAATAAAATAATTATGGAATTTTATCACGAAAAAATTGTCAATCAGGTCAACGCCCTGAAAACAAGAAGTTATTATATACCTTTCGCGGACGAGAATTTTTCGCCCGATAAGGAAAAATCGAAGGAAGTTGTCGTTCTCAAAAAATGGAAATTCGCCTTTTTCCCCGAGTTTACGGAGGAAGTTTTCGGCGAAAATCCTACGGAAACGTTTTCCGTTCCGTTCAATTGGCAGTTAAAGGGATTCGATTACAATCAGTATACGAATTTCTTTTATCCCATTCCTTTCGATCCGCCGAAAGTTGATAAGGAAAACCCGTGCGGGCTTTACGTCGCGGATTACGTCGTCGCGGAAAAAGGCAGAAAGCATTATATCGTTTTCGACGGCGTAGACAGTTGTCTTTATCTGCTCGTAAACGGGAAATTCGTCGGCTATTCCACCGTGTCGCATTCTCAGGCGGAATTCGACGTCACGCCTTTTGTGGCGGCGGGGAAAAACGAGATAAGAGCAGTTGTTCTGAAATGGTGCTGCGGAACTTATTTCGAGGATCAGGACAAACTCCGCATGAGCGGAATTTTCCGCGACGTTTACGTCATCTCCCGCCCGAAGGACCATATCGCCGATTATAAAATCACGACGGACACCGACCTGAAAATGGGAACGATTTCGGTTGTATGCGACCGCCCGGCGACGGTGAAACTGTACGACGGCGAAAGGTTAATCGACGAAAAAAAAGGTAAAAAAACAGAATTTTTAATTGAAAACGTTAAACTCTGGACAGCGGAAACGCCGTTTTTATATCGGCTCGTTCTGCAATATAACGGCGAATATATCGAAGAAAAGATCGGCGTCAGAAAGATTTCGATTGAAAATTCGGTGTTAAAAATCAACGGCGCGCCCGTGAAACTCAAAGGCGTGAACAGACATTCCATGACGACCGACGGGTTTGCGGAAAGCGTCGATCTGATGAAAAAGGACCTCGGACTTTTCCGCAAATACAACGTAAACGCCGTGAGAACGTCGCATTATCCGCCGCATCCGCTTTTTGCGAAACTTTGCGACGAGTACGGGATTTACGTTCTCGAAGAAGCGGATATCGAAACGCACGGGCTGGAAACCATACATTATTACGGCGATCCGCGGCATTTCGACGATTTTGCGAACAACCCGTTGTATAAAGACGTATACCTGCATCGTCAGGAGAGAATGTACGAAAGAGATAAAAACAGAACGTCCGTCATTATGTGGTCGCTCGGCAACGAAGCCGGCTGGGGAGAGAATTTCAAGGCGGCGAGCGAATATCTCCACGCCGCGGACAGCCGCCCCGTGCATTACGAGGGGAACACCACGAGAATGCTCCCCGAAACGGAGTGGAGAGATCCGGAATATACGGACGTCGCGTCCATGATGTACGCGAGCGTCGAAACCTGCAAAAAGAAGATTTCGGCGGGAATAGGCAAACCGTTCATGCTTTGCGAATACACGCACGCCATGGGTAATTCCTGCGGGGACGCGAAAGAATACTGGGATTATATTTACGGCGAAAAAACCTTTCTCGGCGCGTTCGTGTGGGAATGGTGTTGCCACACGGTTAAAACGGACGACGGCAGATTTTTGTTCGGCGGCGATTTTAACGAAAAAGAGCCGTGCAGCCGTTACGACGGCAAATTCTGCGTGGACGGACTTGTGGACACGGACAGAAGAATTCACCCGTCGCTTTACGAAATCGGGCAGATTTACGCCCCCGTGGACGTGGAGCAAACGGCGGAAGGATTCCGCGTGATCAATCGTTACGATTTTATTCCGCTCGATAAAATCTCGCTTAAATGCCGCTACGAAATAAACGGCAAAACCGAAAAAACGGAAGAGTATTCCTTGCTCGGCATAAAGCCGAAAGAGAGCCGCGAATTTAAGATTAACTTCAAAAAGTCGGGCTATAGCGCGATTATCTTCGAGTTTTTCAGCGAATCGGAAAAGGTTGCGACAAGGCAGATAGTCCTCTCCGGCGATTATCCCGTGAAAGAAAAAACGGGCGAAGCCGACGTGAAACGGGAGAAAAGGACGTTCGTCGCGAGGGGTAAAGACTATAAGGCGACCGTCGGAAAGGACGGAATGATCGAAAGCGTGAAACTCGGAGGCGGCGACGAAGAGATTATGGTCGCGCCGATGAACTTTTCGCTTTATCGCGAGCCGATAGACAACGACCTGCCTTATCTCGAAGAATGGCAAAGGCTCAGGCTGGCGTTTGTCCGTTCTCATGCGGACGAGATAACCTGCGACGGCAACAAAGTTTTCGTCAAAGGCAAAATAGTTGCGGATATCGTCGAGCCGCTTTACGACTTTGAATTGCGTTACGAATTCTGCGACGACGCGATAGGCGTTTCGATGACGGCGAAAAAGAGAGAATGGGTGACTAATCCCGCGCGTTTCGGGCTGAAATTCACTTTGCCGGAGAAGTTTGACGAATGTGAATATTTCGGCAGAGGCGACGTGGAAAATTACCCGGACAGAAAGTTCGGTCTTGCCGTTTCGCATTACAAAAACAAGGTTTCGGAGATGAATTTTATGTATCTGAAACCGCAGGATTGCGGTGAGCGGTGCGATTGCCGCAAGGTGAGCCTGTTCTCGCAAGATAAATCGTTTTCCGTGGTATCGGGAAAGGATTTCTGCTTCCAGGCGACTCCTTACGATATCGGGGATTATCGCAAACACGACTATATGATGGAAAAGAATACCGGCAAAACGATGTTGTTTCTCGACGCGAAAACGACGGGCGTAGGCTCGGCTGCGTGCGGCGCGCCCCTTGCGGAGCGTTACGAAGTGAGAGATGACGAAATAAAAATGTCGTTCGACATTGTGCTTGCTTAATCGTGATAAGGAAGGTGATGCTTATGCTTACTGAAAAACCGTTTGAAAAAGCCATGCCCGTGTGGGCGGAAGGCGAGGAAAAAACGATGAATCTTTCATGCGTGTTCGCATGGGAGATCGGCGCGTGTTCCGAACTGATATTAAGGCTGACGGCGAGTTGTTTTTACAGAGCGTTTTTAAACGGCGAACTCGTCGCTTACGGACCGGCGCGCGCGGCGCACGGTTTATTCCGCGCGGACGAATGGAAACTTTTCGGGGCGACGCGCGAGAAAAACGACGTAGTAATCGAAGTAGCGGGGTATAACTGCAAGAGTTTTTATTCTCTCGATCAGCCGTCGTTTTTGCAGGCGGAAGGCGTGGCGGACGGAAAGATAGTTTTCGCGACGGACGAAAATTCCGATTGCAGAATTTTAACCGAAAGGCTGAGAAAAACCGCGCGGTTTTCCTTTCAGCGGAGTTTTACCGAGTGTTATCGGTTCAATCTTCCTCCGCAGTCGTTCGCTTCTTCGGCCGATTTCGGCAAAAAGGTCGCGGTTCGCGTTGCCGAGCCGAAGAAAATCATTCCGAGGGGCGTCGATTATCCCGTTTTCAAAGAGGAAAAGTTCGACTTTACCGAATGGGGAACGTTTGAACGGAATCCGGAGCGGAAATTCGCCGACGAGAGATATCTCATCGAAAAGGAAATCTGTATTTTCGACAGGGACGAACTTGAAGTAAAGCCGTTCGACGAAGCGTTCGGCTTAACCTATCGGAAAAACGCCGACGAAACGTATAACGGCGCGTTAAAAAGCGGGGAGTACGCGCTTTTCCGTTTTCCTTATTCGCTGACGGGGTTCATCGTTACGGGATTTACGGCAAAAACGGACGCCGAAGTTTTAGTTTTGTTCGAAGAGGTCGATAACAGGACAAAAAAGGTCGATAATCAACCTATAGCCATAGATTTCTGGCGTAATGACTCGATAAACATCATCGATTACGCGGTTAAAAAAGGCGAGTTTAAACACATATCTTTCGAGCCTTACACGGCGGCGTATATAAAAATCGTCGCGCTTTCGGGCGAGATAGAACTTAACGAAACGGGAATGATCCGTTACGAAAACCCCAACACCGGCAGAATGGAATTTAAGTGCGACGACGAAAAGCTCAACGTCGTTACGGAAGCGGCGAGAAGAACGCTTGCTCAGAATTCCGTGGACGTTCTCACGGATTGTCCGTCGAGAGAGCGCGCCGGGTGGTTGTGCGATTCTTATTTTTCGTCGCGGGCGGAAAAACTTTTTACGGGCGGCAACGCCGTAGAGAGGGTTTTCCTTGAAAATTACGCTTATCAGTCCGAAAACATCGGGCTGGGGAAAGGGATTCTCGCGATGTGCTATCCCGCCGATTTCGGCAAACCGGAGTTTATCCCAAACTGGATGATGTTCTATCTTCTGGAACTCGAGGATAACTTCCGCAGAACGGGCAACGAGGAAACTCGTTCTCAAAGCGAGGAAAGAGCGCGCGGAGTCGTTTCTTATTTCAAAAAGTTTGAAAACGAATACGGGCTTTTGGAAAATCTCGAAAACTGGGTTTTCGTGGAGTGGTCCAGGGCGGGCGATCTCGATTACGTGAAAGGGGTGAACTTTCCGTCGAATATGCTTTACGCGGCGGCTTTGGCGGCGTTCGGCGAACTTTACGGAGAAAAAGAGTACGTCGAAAAGGCGGAAAAACTGAAAGAAACTATCCGTAAACTTTCGTTCGACGGTGAATTTTTCGAAGATAACGCGATAAGAAAGGACGGAAGACTTACGCTCGTCGGGCATACTACGGAAACCTGTCAGTATTACGCGTTTTACTTCGGAACGGCTACCCGCGAAACTCACCCCGCGTTATATAACGCGTTGCTCGAAAAGTTCGGACCTTTGCGCGACGAAACCAAGGTTTATCCTTCTGTCGCCAAGTCCAACGCGTTCATCGGCAACATGCTTCGTTCGGACTATCTCGTCCGCGAGGGGCTGGGGAACAAATTTCTCGAAGAAGCGAGAGAGTATTATTACGGTATGGCCTCCGTTACGGGTACGCTCTGGGAGTATGACAGAATTCAGTGCAGTTTAAATCACGGATTCGGCGCGTACGCGGCTAACATGATCGTTCTTTCGCTCAGCGGATACCGCTATACGGACGAAACGAGCAGGACCGTTCACATAAAAAAAGGGACTTCGCCGATAGGTTATCGGATATCGATTCCCGTGAACGGCGGATTTGTGAAACTCGAAAACGGAAAGGACGGCAAAACCGTTTCCGCGCCGGACGGCTACTCCGTTTCGGAAGAATAATAAATCGGAATAATAAATCGGAAAAATAAAACGGTCGCCGTGCGGTTCGGCCTATCCGAAAGCGCGCGGCAAAGAGGGAAAAATGAAGAAAAAATTATTGTCTGTTTTTATCGCTGCGGCGATGCTGTTCTGCCTGGTCACAGCGGGGTGTTCTCCCGGGAGTTCGTCCGCGGGTAAACCGGAAGAGAGCGGCTCGTCGGTGAAAGAAAGCGTTACCGCGAGCGAATCCGCGGAGGATTTATCCGATTATACGTTGCTTTCGTCTGCGCCCGAGTATGACGAGGTCGATATGACGGCGTATACGGATATGTATTTCGACGCGGACGGCGGCGACGACGCGAACGACGGATTTTCGGAAGAATCGCCGAAAAAGAGCGTTTCGGCTCTAAGCGACGCGATTCGCAATCAATCCAAAAAAGGCGCGCTCAGAATCTGCCTGAAAGGGACCTTCCGCGGGAGCGTTGAAATAAGCGGATATTCCGCAAACAAGACCAATCCGCTCATTATCACTTCTTACGGGGAAAAACAAGCCGTTATCGACGGAAACGGCGCGGATAACGCCGTTATCATAAGCGGCGGAAACATCCGGCTGACAAACGTCGAGATAACGAACCCGAAAGGACTTCGCGGCGTTTACGTTTTCACTACGGGGCATTACGAAAACCTGGTGATTTCCGGCTGTTATATTCACAACGTAAACTGGAACTGGACGAAGAGCGACGTCGAAGAGAGTTATTTCGACCGTCTTGACGAACTCGGCAAAGACGGAGTGGCGGAGGTCGATTCCGTGTTCGTTTACGAGCGCGGCGGCATAATTTTCAACACCGCCTCGGGTTCGTCGCCCTGCTGGCTCGAAAACGTATGGGTGGAAAACAACACCATCGAAAAAGTTTCGAGAAGCGGCGTTTTCATGACGAGCAACTGGATTAAGAAAATAGGCGTGGCGTGGGGCGTGAATCCCTATTGCGACGACGACCACGGTTATTATCCGTCCAAAAACGTCAATTTCGTCGGCAACAAAATCAATCTGACCGGCGGCGACGGACTTGTTATGATCGGCGTTAAAGGCGGTTATTTTGAAAGAAACGTTTCTTACCACGCGAATTTCCTCGGCAGATCAGGAACGGCGAACGTGGGAATGTGGCCCATTTCATCGTCCGATATAGTGATGCAGTATAACGAGGCGGCTTATTGTCACCTTGCGAACGGCGGCGCGGACGGCGAGGGCTTCGATATAGATATCGGTTGCAGAAACATTCTCTTCCGTTACAATTATTCTCACGATAACGACGGCGGCGGAATTCTGCTTTGCAACACGGGCGGACAGGTTACGCTGTGCGACGAGGACGGAAACGTGAGAAAGGACGAAAACGGCAAGGTCGTCATAGAAAAAGGGCGCGCGGAATGGAGCGACGTTTTCATAAAAAACAACGTTTTTGCCCGCAACGGCAAAAAGAAAGGCAATTTCCCCGCGTTGATGCACGTGGCCGGTTCGTGCGAAAACGTATACTTTGAGAACAACACCGTTATTTTCACGGATAACGTTTCGCAGCCGCTCATGACCGTCACGAAGTGGGACAGCGAGTACGATTCCTCTTCGCCGAACAAGTTTTACTTCAAAAACAACGTGTTTTTAAGCCCCATACCCAACGAGAGTTATCTTCGTTATACCTATATGGGCGAAGATTATCTTTTCCTTTCCAACGTCTATTACAATATGAGCGGAAGTTTTGCGGAAGTCGCTTCCGATACGAAGGCGTTTTCGTTCGATCCGCTTATCGGAATTCCGGACGACGCGAAAGGTTACGAGAAAATTTACGATTACGTTCCGGGCGAGAGAAAATGCTCGGAAGGCGCGTTGCTTTTAAAAGGCAGAAATCTTTACGACGCCGCGGGAAACAAAGTGACGGGCAGAAGATATTTCGGAGCAATCGTCGCGTAATTTCGGTTTAAAACGCGTAATTTCGGTTTAAAACGCGTAACCGCGGTTCTAAACGCGGCATAGCGATAAAAATCGCGCGGCGAAAGGCTTCAGAATATAAAATTAAAAAAATCGATTTCGCAAATTTCGCGCCCTATGGGGGAGCGTATTGTTTTCGTCAAAACGGAGCGAGGCGGGCGAAACGAAAAAACAGGAGGAAAATATATGAAGAAAATCAGACTTTTGGCATTGATTTTGTGTATGGTTGCGGCAACGGCGTGCTTTTTCGCCTGCGGCAAACCCGGAACTTCGGAATCCGCAGGTTCGACCGGCGGAAGCGACACAATAAGAATGTCGGAAATCGGGCTCGATCTTTTTGAGGACAAAGAACTGACTTTACCGGAGTCGGTTTCGGGAGTTGCCGCATGGGCAAGCGCGGACGAAACGATAGTAACCGTTAAAGACGGCGTGGTTTCGGCTATGGGTCAGAAAGAGGGCTTGGCAGAGGTCAGCGCGACGGTGGGAGATATCTCCGTGATTTACCCGATCAGGGTAACGGACACCGGCGACAGACCGTTCCTTACGGTGGACGCGTTTTCCGTCTATAAGGGAAAAACGGCGGACGTCAAAGAGCATCTTACTCTTACGTATAAGGAAACCGACGTTACGGAAGGCGTTACGTATACTTACAATCCCGTCGGCAATCAGGTTACCGTCGCCGAGGACGGAACGGTGAGCGGCGTCGCTGCCGGAATGACGAAAATTCAGGTGAGAGCGACGTATAGAGGATTTACGACCGCCGCGAAAGCCGTTTCCGTTACAGTTGAAGAATCGGATATCGTAAAACCCGTTAAGGATAAAGTTTCGCTCTCGATTCTCGAAGGCGACGTCGATCCCACGTCTTACGAAATAGAAGCGGAAGTGTTCGTAAACGCCGAAAAGGTCGAGGGAGCGACGGTCGTCGCGTCGATCGAGGAAGGCGAGGAATTTGTCGGACTCGACGGTCTTACCGTAACCGCTAAAGCGATAGGCAAAGCGGTGATTCTTCTCACGTACAATAACGGCGAAACCACCGTTACAGGAAGAATCGAAATCACCGTCCACGACGATACCGTAGAATATAACGCGGGCGCGCTTATGTCGCCCAACGCCGGCAGCACGTTCAATAAAGTGTTCGAAGGCGAATTCGAGGGTTGTTACGCGTATACTCTCGGCAAAGAAGGTAATTATTGGGATAACGCCGTTGTAAGCAGCACTCTCGAGAGTATTCCGAATAACGGATACAAGACGTTCTCTTATGATATTTACCTCGTCGACAGCGCCGCGCTCGTGGTTTATATACCTTCGGCGTTCCAGAGCAATTCCGGAGCGTATTGCATGTACGACTTTTCCACAACCGGAAACAAATTCGGCGCATCGCTGATGGGGAAATACACCGGCGACGACGACCTTCTCCACATTTACGGAGCGGACGGACAACGCCTTGCCGACGGAACGGAACTCGTAACGGGGCAGTGGTATACCGTTGTTTACGACCTTTCCACTTATACCGACGGCTGGTCGATGATGGGCTTCTCCATAAACGCAACGGCGAACGGACAGAAAGCGTATCTCCGCAACTTTGCTTATCACACCACGGCTAATCTGTTGCCGAACGGAACTTACGACGCCCGTCACCCGATAGGCGAAGTGGAAGATCCCGAAGTGACCGACGAAAAGGACGATTTCCTTAACAAACTCATTATCGGTTCTAAGGCAGTTTCGGTTAAAAAAGTAGCAAACGGCGACTTTGCGGGTTCGTATAAGATCAGAAGTCAGACAACGGCTTCCAGCGGAACGATTTCTTTCAACGATATTCACAATAACGCGTTTGAACCGCAGGGATTCTTCACCGAAGGATATCATTATATTAAGTTCGATATTTATATCGCAAGCGGCAACGGTCTCGGAATCTGCAACTGGATTAAGGGCGTAGACGGCAAAGCGGACGTAAAACTCGAAACGACTATCACTCCGGATACCGCCTCGCACGACACAGTTCGCATTTACAACGAAAGAGGAAATCTCTCCGCGCTTAAACAGGGCGGCTGGTACACCGTTCTCGTCGACGTGCCTTACGATGAAAACAATCTGCCCGAATGGGATCTGTTCTATATCGGTTTGCCCGGCTCCAAATACGTGCCTGCGATCGGATATGTCAGAAACTTCGAATATCTCAAAGCCGACCCCGAAATCGTCGGCGATAGCAGCAAAATCGCGCAGGAATTAACCACGGCGGCAAGCCTCGTTAAGCAGACGGAAGCGATCGACGGCGTTGAAGAGGCTTATCTCTATACGAACAACACCGCAAACTGGTACGCCGGCAGACTTGACTTTAAGCCCGAAACTTACTATAATAAGGCCGTCGCGCTTAAAGTAAGATATAACGACGCGGCTCGTTTGTTCTTCTCTATAAACTACGTCAACTCCTATGACAGAAACAAATGGACGTTCGATAAGAACATTCACCATTTCACTCTTAGCGGAGAATACGTCAAAACACCCGTCGAAAACGTCTGGTACGAACTCGTTATCGATCTCACCGCTACGGGAAACAGAGACTGGATGAATTATATCACTATGGACGCAACCGGCGAAACCGGTAAGGGCGCGTATATTGCGGATCTCAGAATTCTCGACGAATGTCCGTTCGATATTCCCGAAGAAGACACCTCGAACATCGCGAAGTATATCGCTCGTGCAGACGAATCGACTATAGAAAAAGTCGGAACATATGAAGGCGTAGAAAACGCGTATAAGTATACGAATAACGGCAACTGGTACACCGGAAGAATCAGCATCGACGTAAACGCGTTCAAAGGCAAATATATCTCGATAAAAATTCGCAACGAACATACCGGAACGTTCAATCTGTATCAGAATCAAAAATCCGTAACAAGTTGTTCTTACGCCAAGGTTTATAGCCTTTCGGGCAAAAAAGTTACCGAAATGCTTAAAGACACCTGGTACGAAATCGTTTTGGATTACACCGGAATCGCTCCCGAAGAATCTTACTGGTGCAGTTACCTCGAGGGTACAAGTCCGTTAATTACCTACCTTGCAGACTTGCAGATTCTCGACGAAAATCCCTATCCTGAAGAAAATCCGGATCCGGAAGTAACCAACATCGATATGATGATATCGAGAGGAACGATTGAGAAACAGGAGGGAAAAGTTGACGGCGTTGCAAACGCGTATCTTTACACGAACAAATCCGGTAGTTTCTACGAAGACGTAATCGGTTTTGACTTATCAACTCTTGTTACGAAAGGCAAAGTTACGATGCTGAAAGCAAAACTTAACGGTTCGGCGACGGTCAATTACAGCATCGATTGGGTGAATTCCGTTCAGAAAGGCAGCGGTTGGACGTTTGATAATAATATTTATTATCGCACGTTGAAAGGAGATAAGGTTTCCGCGCTTTCTGCAGATGAATGGAGATATATCGTTATCGACCTTAGCGGTTTGACTAACTGGGTAAACTATATCTGCGTCAATCCGAACGAAAGTATGTATATCGCCGATCTGCAGATTCTCGACAAAGATCCGTTCTTCTCGATTATCGATAAATATCTCAGCGCGCCCGAAGCGGCGACTATGGAAAGAGTCGGAACGTTTGAAAACGTTGAAAACGCGTATAAGTACACGAATACCGGCAACTGGTGGTCCGGCAGACTTGACGTTAAAACTGCGGATTTTGCCGGCAAGTATGTTTCCGTTAAAATTTATATCGATTATAGCGGAACGTTCATACTCGGCGGGCAGGCTGCGGCTATCGGCGAACTCGCGCACGCGAAAATTTATAATCTGCAAGGCGAAGAGGTTGCCGCTCTTTCGCAAGGGGTTTGGTATGAGGTCGTTATGGATTATACGGCCACAACTCCGGAAACCTGGTGGAGCAGTCGTATCGAACCGTCGTCAACGATAATAACTTACCTTGCGGATCTTCAGATACTGAATGAAAATCCTCACGCGGCAAACGCATAACAAACAACAAACAAAACTCGTTACGGGGGACGTGAGTCCCCCGTATATTTAACAGAATATGGAAGCAATAAAAGAAAATACCGTTTCCGCAAAAGGGCAACTCGTCAATTCCGATTCGCTCAGATTTTACGGCGACGAAAACGCGAAAATCAAAATACTTATCGTCGGCAATTCCATCACCCGCCACGGCGTTCTGCCGTCTATCGGCTGGCATCATGATTTCGGTATGGCGGCATCGGCGGAAGAGAACGATTACGTCCATCTCCTGATGAAAAAATGGAGGGAGAGAAACGTTGACTTTTTTCTTGCCGTTAAGCAAGCCGCCGCGTGGGAAGTAAAGGTCAACGAAGGCAGAGCGGAAGAGGAAAACTTTGAAGATCTCGCCTGTTTTAAACCCGATTTTATAATTTTCCGCCTGGCGGAAAACGTTTCGACGGAGATCGACGGCGAATATTTTTCAAACGCGCTCGACGATCTTATCAAAAAACTTAACAAAGGCAACGGCGAAGTGATTTATACCACTTCGTTCTGGAAAAACAAAACCGTATCGGACGCGATACGGAAAAAAGCGGGAGAGGGCAGGCTCGTCGAACTCGAGGACTTAGGCGAGGACGCGTCTATGAAGGCTTACGGAAAGTTTGAACATTCCGGCATTTGCGCTCACCCCGGAGATAAAGGTATGGCGGCGATAGCCGATCGGATAGACGGCGCGCTTCAAAGGTGGTTCTGATATGTCGAACGAAAGACGGATTTACAAAAATTATTATATGACGGACAGGGCGTACGTCGATATTTCCCAAGCCGCGGCAGGCGAAAACGTGGGCAAACTCGGAATGACGAAAAAGATTCTGTGCTGGCCTAAAAAGACTTACGACGGCGACGCCGCGCTCGAATTGATTCCGCAAAAACAGGGCGAACCTTTTTCCGTGACCGTTCCGCTCGGCGGAAAGGACTTTTCGGATAAGGACGCGCTCTCGATCGCCGTGAACGGTGCAACGCCGTGCGATATGATTAAAATCGAAATTTACGGCGCGAACGGCGAAAAAAGCGTTGACGAAATCAACTTTTTCAACGACAGGTGGTCGAGATTGCTCGTTTCTCTTGAGGGAAATTCCGCCGTCTGCGCCGCGGAGAAAATGGTTGTTTCCTTTTACAGCGTGAAAGGAATCCCGGTGGAAAACGAAAACGCTTATATCGGCGAGATTTACTTCGGAAACATCGTCGATTTCCGCTTTGAAAGAGGCGATTTCGTCAGATATTTTTCCGGCGGCGGCAAATTGACCGGCGGAAAAACTTCTTCCGACGACGGCTTTCTGGAATATGAATTTTCCGATTTCGAGCCGCTCGTTTTTCCGGTGTTTTCAAAGGCGAGATATTCCGTTTTAAACGCCGTTATCTCTATAAAGGACAGCCTGAGAATAACCGCCGAAAACCTCGGCGGATGCGAAGATTTCAGGCTTTACGTTCTGACGGACAAAAAGCAGAAATTTACGAAAAAAAGCGTTTCGTTCAGGCTTGAAAAAGGCGGAATAAAAACGACGATCGTTCCGATAGAGAGCCTCGTTTCGTCGGCAGGCGAGCGGCTTGCGGGCATAAAAATAGAGCCTTTGCGCAAAGCGGGGAAAATCAGATTGTTCGAGGTCGCGCCGTCGCAGGAAAAGGATATTATCGGCGACGATTTCGCCGTGGCGTTTATGAATAAAAAGCCCGTCGCGGTTAAAAATCCGTATCGGGTGAAAATCGCGGGCAAAACTTATTACGCGAAAGATTTCGGCGCGAAAGGCAACTTTTACGATAACGATACCGAAGCGATTCAGCGCGCCGTTGACAAAGCGGCGGGCGAGGGCGGCGGAAAAGTGGTTCTGAAAGACGGTTGTTTCGTCGCAACTCATATCGTGATGAAAAGCGGCGTGGAACTCCGTATCGACGAAAGCGCGACGCTCGTTCAGAGCGAAGTTCCCGCGCATTACGCCTATCCCGTCGCTTACGAACACGATAATTTTTACTATTCCATTCAGTGGGCGCACAACTTCCTCGTGCATAACAAGCCGCTCGTTTACGGCAACGGAATAAGCCGCTTCAAAGTTACGGGCAAAGGTCGGATAAGAATGGCGGATACGGGGAGCGAGGCTCTTTGCGGCGGTTGGCCGTATTACGATATTCACTGTAATTCGCTCATCCACGTTATCCCGATAATGTTCAACAAGTGTACGGACTTCGAGGTGAGCGGCGTTACGGTCGCGCGGGCGAACAGTTATCATCTTTTCACGGCGCACTGCAAAAACGCGTTTATAAACGACGTGAAGTTTATCGATCCGAGGTGTTTAAGCGCGGACGGCATAGGGATAAACGGCTCTAAAAATTATCTTATCGCGAACGTGACGATGGTTACGAACGACGACGGCGTAACTCTGAACCCCGGCTATATCGACCCGCGCGGCTACGACGGCAATTACTGGGATTGCACGCCCGGCGCGGACAATTCGATAGATAACGTCGAGATTTGCTTTAGTTACATCAACTCGGCTTACGGCGGATGGGGAAAGGCGATAGCGTTCATTCCGTGGGGAAAATCGGGCGAAAATCAGGAATTCGAGATGACGGAAAACGTTTTCGTTCACGATTGTGTTTTAAAAGGCGGATGCGCCGTCGGAACCTGGTGCGACGATCCCTATCACGGCAAACAGCCGTTCGACGGCACGGAAACGGACGATTATTCGCCCGTGGCGGATATCACTTTCCGCAATAATATTTATCTCTCTAAATGCGACTTGTTGACGGTTAAAGTGACGAATATGGTTTCGGATAACGAACTGAAATCTTCCGTAGAGGTCGTAAACGGCGATTTTCACGACGGATTATGTAATTGGAAACGTAGCGGATTGGTAGAAATTTTGCAAGGCGAGGGCGTTGTTCGCCTCGGCGGCAACGGCGGGATCGCGGATAACGCTGCGGCGGAAAACGTTGAAAACGGGGAGATCAGGCAGATTCTTTCTTCCGAAAAGGGAAATAACAAATTTGCCGCGGAAGTTCTCGGGAAAGGCGTTTTGTTTGTCGGCGGCGAGAAAACGCCTTTCGACGTGACCGAAAAAACGGTTATAACGGTCGAAAAGCAATACCGCTCGGTGAAGAATATCGCCGTGGGCGTTGCGAGCGACGGGAAAGCGATTGTTTATAGAATCGAAAAGCAGTAAAAGAAGTATAATAAAAAGCGGTTCTTCGGATTTTCGGATCTTCGGAAACGCTTTTTTTGTTGT